>VFQN01000424.1_pt1 | contig 82173 bp, 145 predicted proteins | sample 3512371 | NCBI WGS metagenome assembly VFQN01 (sample SAMN10412370, study PRJNA504923) | tailings metagenome | isolation source: Replicate 2 from Balatoc abandoned mine | place: Philippines: Itogon, Benguet | collected 2017-08-28
GATGTCGGAGGGCCAACGGGTGAGGGTGGGGGCAGCAAGGAGGAGAGGCCGGGGGGTGTCGATGGGCCAAAGGGTGAGGGTGGGGCGGAGGTTGCTGTTGTGCAGTGAGCTGGAGGGAGGGGAACGACGGGAGGAGGGGAGTGGCGAAGCGCGGGTGGGGCGTGTGGGTTGGGGGTTGAAGGAAGTAGGCTGGTGTTATTTTTGCAGTGTGCTGGTGGAGATGGCTGCACGGCTTTTCTTCGGCAAGGGGCAGATAGCCCTGTGGCAAGGCGGTGATGACAAACGCCAACTGACGGAACTCCTGCTGGGTTCTGCGAGGGGGCACAGAGGGGATGGGAGTCCAATTTCTTTGCGGCGCGTCGCAGTACGCGATTTTGGGAGTGGGAGGTGCGACGTAAATGGGAAAGGTGTCGTACATGTAAGACGCAGCTGCGACGAGAAGCTGCGATGCATGATATTCATGTGAGGTAACATGGGCGTGGGCGTGGGGCTTTGCTGTACGCGTGCACGGTGGTAAGAGTGCGGCGCTGGGACGCGGCGGCAGATGACGGACTTACCCGCTGGACGGGTGTATCGCCACAGGCTGTCCCTGGACGAGGGCGCTGGAGGAAGCCGATGCTGAAAAGCATTCGGCATTCTATGCGACTACTAAAGATGCGAAGTACGGCTGGTTGGGGTCCTGTGCCCAATGAAGGACCGGGAATGCCGGCACGGGGTGTCAGATGGAGGTCAACATGTGGTGTGTTCGGGCTAGGCGGCCTGGCTGCATACGGTGTGGAGGGAGGGTGGAGGGATTGAGGGGAATCCTCCAGTGCCTGGTTGAGCAACTGCTGATACGTTCTGTCCCTGCCTTCGTGCCTTGTAATTACACGTCTGCTCATGCCTGCAACCGGCCCGACAACGGCAGCAGGGGATTGTGTACCAACGCAATGCACCTACCCGCAGTCTTGCACACTGCTTGGCGGCAACTGGACAAGGCCGCGCCCGGCTGACCACCGCACCATAGCACACACATCCACGCACGCGCCGGACGCGCGGCCATCCCAATGGACAAAGAACAAACCCACGACAGCCTTTCTTTCGACCTGTGAAAGCACTACTCAGAGGAACAGCAACAACCCGTCTCCACGTTTACCAACGAACGGTATGCATCTGCACGTGGCCGTCTCATTACGGTTGGGACTGCTGGCTGCAGATATACCAACGCTGAGCATCGCCAGAAAGGCACGTGGCTGTCGGTCTCATACCTGCTGGGACTGCTGGCGGGAGTCCGCACTTGCTTGTGCAGCGGAGGCAGCGTGCCAGGGGAGAAAGCGTAACAATTACAGTTGGTGCCATCCACAGGCGGACACCAAGCACCCATGGCCCCTATCCCGTCTGATGAGGGCAGCCATTGAAGCATTGCACTACACACGAGCACGACCTCTTCCACATGCACTCGGCCTTCTTGCACAGTCTTCGGTACCTTCGGAAACACATACACATGACACGAAGCTTGCACACTACCGGAGTGGATCCACCACCCTTAGCAAGCGGGCCACACCCCATTACTTCACACGGCACGGCTCTGTCCTCCTCCTGTGTGCTGCTCCCAATGCAAGAAACAAGCCTCTATGCAATACAGTACACCCATACGGCCATCGTGGCTGCCCCGTTAAGACACACGTGCCGCACGACTTGTGCTCCACCGCTAACCGCCGCAGCACCGCCCCTCCTTTGCACTGCACACCCCTCGCTACACTCCACTGCCGCTCAGCTACCCCCTTCCTAGCCCAAACTCGCCGCCCCTGTCAACACCCTAACACCATAACCCGGCACCTCCCTCAACCCAACCTGTATCACATCCCTAAACCCGGCAACCCTAGCCCAAACAAGCTGGTCCGCTCCCGCGTGGAACCCACCAGTTCTTGTACGTCGGGTCGAAGTTCAGCACGTGTACGCCACTGCCAAGACCCGCCGGCCCTTGCCCCGCCATGTTACAACCGCACGTCCCGCCTCAGTTCTTGTAGGCGGGGTCGAACTCCGTCGCGTGGTACTGGCCCGGCAGTATCCCGCGCATGACCGCGCCCGCCGGCTCCTGGTACACGTTCTTCCACAGCCAGTGCGCGGGGGGCGCCTGCCCGCCCTTGGCCGCCTCCACCGCGTCGTCAACCTCCTTCTTCACCTCCTTCTCAACCTGGGGGCACGAGGGCAAGCACAGCATGCGGCGAAGCTCAGGGATTAGATTATGAGAGCACCGGCGGACAGGTGAAACCCACCGCGTGCGGACCGGCCGGTACCATCCCGTTCCGCGCGCCGGCTGCAGCCTACCATACCTCTCAGCCACCCCGCCCACGTGTCAACCCCCAAACTCCACTTGCAACGGCAGCACCAGCAGTTCCGCCGTCTGCCCCACATACCTGCTCGGCGGAGTCCGGCCCCTTGGCCACCCCGCAGGTGCGCCTGCTCCCTAAACCGCGCCCCACGTCCATTCTCCAATTAGCACCCCTCTCCAGCTGCACAGCACTGCCTGCTCCCCCGCCCCACTGACCTTCTTCGGGTCCGCCCCGTACACCGGCCCGCCCATGCACCCCCGTACCGCATCCGCATGGTCCCGGCCCCCGCGCCAATCCCCCAGGACACCACCATGTCCCGGGTCCCACTGACCTTCTTGAGCTCCGCGGGGTCCGCCCCGTTGGCCAGCAGCAGCTTCTTGACGCGCTCGATGGGGTCGCGCTCCGTGCGCATGGCGTTCACCTCGTCGCGCGTGCGGTAGGTGGAGCCGGGGTCGGACATGGAGTGCCCGTGGTACCTGCAGGGGTGCGTGCGAAGCGCAGGCCAAGGGGTGGTTCGCTTTGGTATTAGTCATTACATGTGAGCAGCGGTGCTAGTGAGTGGGGTGGAGCCGGGGTCCGACAGGGCGCGGCCGAGGTACCTGGGGAGACGCGTGGCAGGGGCAGGGGGGCAGGGAGGAGCCGTGTTGGGTTAAGCCACGTGTGGGGGCTCACCACCGCCGCCTCCACCGGCTGGTCGCACCAGCACCCTCCTTTCCGCAGCGAATAGGCAAAGGTGCACGGCCCCACCTGTACGTGTCCATCCCCCATAAGAATGATGGGCCCGTTGGCCAGCGTGCATTCCTTAACCCACCCTTATACACACGCACTCGTCTACCCTAATACACACGCACCCACCTGTACGTGTCCATCTCCATGATGATGAGCCCGTTGGCCAGCGTGCATTCCTTAACCCACCCTTAATACACACGCACCCGTCTTCCCGAATACACACGCACCCACCTGTAGGTGTCCATCTCCATGATGATGGGCCCGTTGGCCAGCGCGTAGTCCTTGGCGAACGCCACGGCGTGCTTCACAGCCAGCACGTCCATGCCGTCAACCTGGGGTATGCATGTGTGCGGTGTTGGTGGGTTAGCGTAAGCGTTGAAGTGTGCTTTCATGCCCTCAAGATGGGGTGCTTTACAGCCAGCACGTCCATGCTGTCCAACTGGGGTATGCATGTGTGCGGTGTTGGTGGGTTAGCGTAAGCGTTGAAGTGTGCTTTCATGCCCTCAAGATGGGGTGCTTTACAGCCAGCACGTCCATGCTGTCCAACTGGGGTATGCATGTGTGCGGTGTTGGTGGGTTAACGTAAGCATTCAGGTGTGTGTACATGCCCTCCAGTCAGGGTGTTCCACAGCCAGCACGTCCATGCCGTCGACCTGGGGGCACGGGGTATGCGTGTGTGTGGACTTGGTGGGTAAGTGTGAGCATTTAGTGTGCGTCCATGCCCTCAACCCGGGGTGCTTCACAGCCGGCACGCCCATCCCGTCGACCTGGGTTCAGGGACGGTGTGGGATCGGTGCACTGCATGTGGGTGAAACTGTTTGCATACACGTGGGGGCGCTGTGACATGCTGGGGTCGAGGGGTGGCGTCAGGGAGGTGTGGGGGAAGCGTCGGGCAGGCGTTGGGGCGAAATGCACTTGCACGCGGGGGCAGGCTTGTTAACGAATGCAACGCAATGCTGCGGTATAACCGCACGGGCTGTCGACCTGCCGTCAAGGGAGAGTGTGCAGTTGTCGGGTGAGCATGTGCCTACGAGTGATCGCGCCGAAACGTGTGCGCAGGTGGGTTAAGGGGCTCCATGTCATGCATGCATGGCCCGCCCCGCCCTCCCGCCACCCCCCTTGCCCCCTGACGCTGACCGTTACCGTTTCTGATCCTTCGCCGCTCCGCGGTTACCCCCCTGCCTCCCCGCGCCCCACCTTGACACCGGGGATGTAGCCTCCGCGGTTATGGACCCCCGGCTCATGCCCACAGTGTGTGCTACACACGTAACACACGTAACACACGTACCTTGATGCCAGGAATGTAGTCTCCGCGCGTGTAGAAGTTGGGGCTCTTTGCTGCGCGCCACTCGGCGGTGCCCATGCCGTAGTGGTTGTTCTCGCACACGAAGATGACGGGCAGGTTCCACAGGCCCGCCATGTTGAGCGCCTCGTACTGCAGGTGTACACCAAGTAATAGGTTTGTTGTTATATATAAATATAATATGCATGTACTGTAGCAAACGCACGTCTAATCTGCACGATGCCGCCATGTTGAGTGCCTCGTACTGCAAAGGCCAAGGGAGCATTTGTGTTTTAAGGCGCTGCCTTAGATTCACGCCAAACCCTTGTCCTTTGCACCATGTCAAGGTGCCTCGTACTGTGCATTGTAGGAAAGTGCAATTGCTTAAAAGAGTCGAGCATCGAGGCCAAACGTACTCCTCACCCGCGCGCCCAACCCTCTGGCATCCCCACCCTGCCTTCCTAACATGCTGACCACCAACCGAGAGTAAACCAACATTCAGCTATGCTCGGCTTGCCCTGGAATGCCTCAAAGACTGTTCCTTTCCGGCGGCACTGCAACACACTCTGCGTACACGGCAAAACTGCACCTACCTTCTGGCCCTGGTTTGCGGCTCCGTCTCCGTACATGGTGATGCACACGTTCTTCTCGCCGCGGTACTTGTGCGCCAGCGCGATGCCGGCCCCCAGCGGGATCTGCGCGCCCACGATGCCGTTGCCGCCGTAGAAGTTGGACGCCTTGTTGTACAGGTGCATGGAGCCGCCCAGGCCGCGGGTGGCGCCGTCCTGTGGGTTAACAGCAGTACCGTGGGTTAACAACAGTACAGGTGGTGGCGGCCTTGTTGTACAGGTGCATGGAGCCGCCCAGGCCGCGGGTGGCGCCCTCCTGTGGGTGCGGGCGACAGGGTATTGTGCACGTTTGAGCCTAGGTGCAAGGTCACTTGCCTTTGTTAATCAACACCCTGGACACATAGTCAAGTTTGTCGTTTTCACTCGTAAAAAGGGCTTGGCGGGAGGGCCGGGTGCGGAAGCGCGTGGGCGGGCCGCGATCGCCCCGCCGTCGCCACAGCGACGGGGTGTGTAGCACAACGATGTAGCAGGTGGCATCCTGCAATAGCCCCGACGTGCGACCGACGCCACGTCTTCGCAACCCCGCCACACGACCTGCCCGTGTGGCCAACGCCCGTGCACGCGTGCAGGCCACCGTGAGCCTTCCCTTGCATGCTATCGCTGCGGAGCTGGCGAAACCATCGCCAAGTACTGACCGACAGACCAGCTGCTGGAGGGCACGGCCCCGGCCCTGGCCCGGCTCGGGCCTGGGCAGCAGCTTTTTGCGGCATGCATGCCGATCAGTAAGTGGCGTCTACCTGGTGCGGCTGCAGTGGCCCTGGCCCCGCTGGTCTGCCGGACGTACGGCAACCTCCAGGGTCTGTGACTGCAAGTAACGGCACGGCCTAGCCCCGACACGGTTGGCAGGGCTGGGAGCGCCGCGTGAAACGTGCTGTGCCGTACAAGCGGACGCCCGCCTTGCAGGGCAAGGAGCCCGGCCACTCCTCCGCTGGCCGCCACGGCCTCCGGCCCTGCCACTCCTCCCTCTGCCCCTGCTCCTGCCTCTGCGCCTGCCCCCCGCCCTGCCCCTGCCGCTGCGCCAGCTGCCGGCCTGATTGCTCGCCTCCGCTGTGCACCGCCGCCGCTCCAACCGATATACGTACCTGCCCTATTTTCCGGTCAGCCTGCCCCTTTGGCCTGCCACCAGCACACTGCGTCACTACACACGCACCCGGCGGCCCAGGGCGGCCTGTGAGCTCTGACTGGTTATGGACCCCGAAACCCTGTCCTCGCCCCCCTGGACCTCTACCCACCTGGCGCCCACTCGCCACTCGCCACTTCCATGCAACCTAGCTCTTGCACTAAGACACACGCACCTGGCGGCCCATGAGCTCTGACTGGCCATGTCGTCCTACGGACTGCGTACTGCGTTTGCCTTTCCACTGCCACACCACCATCACCCCGAAAGACTGCCCTCGGCCCCCCCTGGAACTCGGCCCACCTGGCGGCCCATGAGCTCCGCCATGAGCGTGTGCACGCTCCCGCCGCGGCTGAGGTGCTGGCAGTGGTCGCGGTACGACGTGATGATCGAGTCCTGTACGGCAGGAGTACGGGCAAAGGCGGACAGCGGGTTATGGCGTACGACGATGAGGTCCCAGGCGTACGGCGCAAGGGCCATACGGCGTGCGCGCCATCTCAGGCAAAGGCCGACGCAGGCGTCGCACAGCCCGCAGGCAGCGACCAGAGGCAGTCCGCCAGGGCACACCCACACACCCCGCACTAGTACACATGCCACGGTGCCAAGATTCCCACGTCAGCACACCCCAATGTTTCCGTTCGTCCCTTTGCCGCTCTGCGGTTACCCCAGTGACGCGCTTCGACCCAACGCTCCAGCTCCGCGGGCTGCTTGTTCCGCCATCCGCCCAACGACCTTCCCCCGCCTCCTGGCCGCCCTTCAGGCGCTGCTACCCTGCACTCTGGCCCCTCCACCCTGCCCCTGACCCGCCCGCCCCCGCCCGCCGCCTGCGCCTGCGTCCCCGCCTGCGCTGCCGCCCGTGACTCCCTCCATTGCTGCCTCCCATGGACACAGCGTTCATGCCCCCATGACCCTGGGTCAGAAGCAGCCTGGAGAGCAACGTGACGATCCCCGCCCTTGCGGGTCTGTCAACCCCAAGGGCCATATGGGCCGCGCACGCCGGCAACATGTGCTCTCCCTCAGGGCCTGCCCACTGCTCCATACCCAGGGCACAGAAGCGCCTCCTGGCCCTGCGGCTGATCCCTGCTCTGCTCCGCAGCCTGCTGCCCGGCGCCCCTCAACCCACATCGCCAACGCTCCTCGCTCCGCCTTGGCCACTCCGCTCCCTGCCGGAGGCCTCCCGTGTCCCACGGAGCCGGTCCCCATAACCCAAAGAGCCCAACCCACTTCTCTCAAACTGGTAATTCGTTTAGCGGTGCCCTGCCGCCCCTTGCCGTACTGCTGGGCCCTTCCTATACCTTGGGAGCGTTGAGCCCTGACGTGGGTGATGACGTCCCCTACCCCGTACCGCCCCGTCCCCTCCCCCGGCCCGCGCCTTCCCCCCCGCCCGCCCTAGCCCCTTCCCACCTTTACTGACAAGTAACACGACTACCACGCTTTTGCGTCGCAAGTGCTTTGTCTCCCCACCTTGCGGGTGATGGCCGCCTCAATGCCCGTCAGCACCGCCTCCTGCCCGTCGTACAGGTGGCAGAAGCCGCGGATCAGCTTGGCCTTGTACTGCGGGGCGCAGGAGGGCGGGAAGCGGGAGGGGAGGTGCGACTCAGGAAGCGACGTAAGGGTGGCGTAGCAGAACCGAGACACGACCGAATCCCTGGCCCCAGCCCCACCCAGCGGGATGGGAGCGGGAGGAGGGAGCCGGGGTGAGGGTGGTGGTACCGGTGCTGGGTGGACAGGAGAGTGGGCGACGGGGGCCCCAGGCCGTTGCGTTCATGGGTTCGTGAACGGCAGGACAAAAATTGACCAGCCAGGCTCGTGGTCCGGAGGACATGCGCCCATGACTGTCGAGGTTGCGCTTGCCTCTGCCATCGCCCAAAACCCTTGCCCCACCACCAGCGGGAGTCGCGGTGTCAACTGGTCATGCTGATGTTTTGCAGAGGCACTGTGGAAGGTGAGCTGCCAGCCCAAAATCTCAACGCCAGCCTGTGCAGTGTCCACATCCCCTCCTGCCCCCACCCCCACCCCTGGGGCCAGCGCGCGGAGCTGTTTGGCCCCTTGCTGAGCCTTGGCGCACGGCTGCACCACGACCAGCATACCCGGAGCACCTTTGACAGCTGGAACTAGGTGCACAAGTTCGGGAGTCAGGGCGCACCATCATGTCGGCCGCGATCTCCATACGCCGCATCTTGAACATCAAGGCATAGAAGTTGTGAAGCTCTGTCATGTTCGTCTCCACGACGTTGCCCGGCGCATCGATTCTGTGGGTCTTATAGGGCATAACCTCGACCTTGATGCTGCCCTGGGGCGCTGCGGCCGACGCAAACATACGGGCCACCGATGCGCCTAGCGTAGTACCACTACCACCCTTAAGGGCCTGAACTGCAGCCGGAAGGGCCATGGCTGCCGCACGTTGAGAGACGGGGCTAGGGGTTCTCCCGACAATCAGAACGTGACTAGCCTTCCGGTTAGTTAGGCCGTTACCCGAAGCGCGATCGACTATATTTATGCCTATATGTTCAGGTCGAGCTAGCCCTGGCAACATGGGTGCACTTTGGGAATCGCGGCCATCGCGCTCCTGAAATTCCCGTACCCAGACACAAGCCTGCAGTCAGCAATAAAATGCGGAGACACAAGTTAAAGTTCAATTACGCAATTGGGGTATCAGGGTCAGTGCCCCGCCGCACCTTGCCACGCGTGCCTGCCACGCAGGGCCTGGCAGCAGCTGGGCAGCGCTGCTGCTCAGTCAAGCAGCATCCCTTACCCAAAAGCCTCCTTCCTCGTTGCCAAGCAACTACCCTCCTTGCATTGCAACGCTCAGGCAGTCCTGGCAAGACCCACTCTACGTGGGGAGCAGGGGATTTCCCAGTGGTCGCTGAATGTTCGTCTGTGACCACCAACACTCCGCCGTGCACATGACAGCTGACAAGACCGCCGCAGTGTTGACGAGCAACAATCGTGGCTGACATAAGCTGAAGCTTGATCAGACATGTGCACCGACCCCCGCCGTGCCATTCCTCCATGGGGACGTGTCAGCACAGGCACGACGGGGACAAGGATGATGACGGTGGTACCATGGACACGTGCCGCACCTGGCTTTCGAAAGGGTGGTGACAAGGTACGTATGCAATCCAGTTTCTGGTGGAACGTTAGCGTGGGGGGCTATGAGGGCTTTCCGTGAGGTTGGCGTGATCATATGACGTAGGATATGACGCCCCGAAATCCTGCCGCTGCCCACTGCCCCTGAGTCGTCCCTTCCCCCTGCTGCTGATCAAAGCCCACCTGCAGATCCTTCACCATTGCCTTGAGGAAGCCAGATGTTCGTTCAGGTTAACATAAGTTGTCCCGACGCAGGGTTGGGCGAGTGGCGGTGCCGAGAGCCGAGTGCAGGGTGGGAATGCACCCGGGCTTTGAGCCCAACGACCGGCATGAGGCACGTGGAACCCCATGCGAAAGCGTACGGCGTCTGCCTTTACTAAGCCGTTGCATGTGGAGCTCCGCTGCGCTCCGCACACGCCTCACCTTATACTGCTGTTTCCTATCGAGAGGCTCTCTTAACGGGCTCACGCCGTAACGGATTGGAGCGCGAACTTGCTGCTGACTTTTCCCTGCAGCAGGCTGCACGTGCGCGCTCACTCTCTCGATACCATACAAAAATCACACTGGTGACAACGGAGTTTACCTGATACTTCTTGCAATGGGCTCACGACTGAACCTCGTGCTCGCGGGAGCGCATATGTCCGGACTCGCGCTTAACCATCAAGTTCTGGGCTTGGGGGCCACCCTGGTCAAGGCAGTCAAAACCGCCCCTCTGTACAAGATGTTTAGCCTGGGGCCTCGCCCCGCGCTCATCCGGCAAGGTGCTGACGGCGTTTGCGGGCATTCATTCGAGGTGGAGGTGTGGTCCTTCCCAATCGAGCGAGTGGGGTAAGCTACAAAATGCACAATAATTTTACGGAAATACTGCAGTCTTGATGCATCAATATGCTATGGCCGGGTCTCAGTAACTTGACCTGCCAGTCCTGCAGTCAGGTCCTGCAAGGCGCAACACCCTTACGTTTGCCCCTTGACACGCCTCCCCATTGCCCTCTCCCCGCAGAGAGTTCCTCCGCGACGGCGTGAAGCCACCGCTCTGCATTGGAGATGTTGTGCTGGAGGACGGCAGCAGCGAAAAGGGCTTCTTGGGGGAGTCGTACGCCGTGCGGGAGGCAGAGGACGTCAGCTCCTTTGGCGGGTGGCGGGCCTACCTGGGGTCCAAGTAGCGGGGTGGTCGAGGTGGTTAGGTGCGCTGGGACCATGCCGCCCAACAGGGCTTTGTTAGCAGGGATGCAGTTGTGGCGCAAGCGTGCGGAGGACAGCGCGGAGGAGAGAGCCAAGGAGCGGAGGAGGGAGCGGAGGTCGGGGATGGATGAACGGAAGTGGTGGGACCAGGTGGGACCTACCCCACGGGAGCCTTGGACGGCTTCGTAATGGGTACCGGTGTGACACATTTTCCGGCAGGCCTTATTTATGTGATGGTGAGCAGCCAGTCATTTATGCCGCTGTGCTGGCGTGCAGGCGGTATTTGAAGTGATGAGCGGTCGGTGAGGTTGATCTGGGTGATGTTTAGCCGCACGCTCCTGACCTTGGCATTTGCTTGCCATCCGCACATCTCGCATGAGGCCATTGGCATGGGCCTCCTGCTAATATGCCATACGCGATTGCTGAATTTTTGTGATAAGTGAAGAGTGCAGGTGGGCCCTACGTGAACAGTGATACTCCTGGCGTTGCAGAGTGCACACGTGTTGGGCGCCTGGCAAGTGTTCTCTTGAAACGCACGTGCACACACACGCCAGCTTCTACTTGCGGACCCTGATCTGCCCTGATATACGGGGTTGGGTTGCTGGGGTCGGAAGGTCCGATAGACATTGTAAAATGCCCTGAGTGTGGATGACTCGGCCAACTGAAAGGGCAACCGAATGGCCGCGATTGCGCGGGAACCTGTAACAAGCGAAAGCTCGACGCCCCTTGGAGCAAAGTACGCTCATTTGTCTTTTGTTATACTTATATCGTTTACAGTGGCTGCGTTGTGACCAAGGTAGCCCCTGCATGCAGGAACCCTCCGCATACCCCGACTTTAAGCAGCAATCGTAGACAACTTAATTGAGTGTCATATAGCTACTGAACATGCTGATACCGATTGAAAGCCGCGACGGCAAGGCGCAGGAGTGGGTCCTCGTGGAGCTGCAGGGCAAGGTGGAGAGCCTGACGTCGGAGGAGGTGTCGCAAATCGGCGTCCTGCTAGCTGGACAGGTACGGGCGCGGAACTGTAAAACAGGGGGAGGCAACCCCCTTGCTGGGGAAACAGGCGTTCGCATGTAGCTATGGGGAGGTGGGTTATCGGTTTCACGCAAGGGGGGCTAAGCCACCCGCCCTTGCTTTAGGGCTGTCGTCCAGCAGCACTGGTGCACCAGGGGGCGGAACTTTCAAACAAGACCATCAAGACCCGCTGCCTGCTCCCCGTTGTTGACAGCTTTTCCACACGCCACAAAATCTCCAGGACTCGATTGGCCCAGACTCACGCCTTCCTCCCATCGCGCCCTCTCGTTCGTCCCTCCGTCACTAACCACGCGTTCCCCCTATCCCTTTCACTCGTCCCACAGGACGGCAAATCACTTCAGCTCACCGTGGGATATCACCAGCTGGAAGGCAAGAAGGTTCCGCTGAAGAAGCCGTTGGCTATCCTGTCGAAGGTGCAGCGGAATAGTGACCAAGCAGACGCCGAGCAGCAGCAGCAGCCCTCACAGCCCGTACAGCCTCAAGGGAGCAACCCAGATGCCATGGATGCGTCTCATCCGCAGGGGGCAAAGCACACCGCCTACGAGGTGCGGGGGCGCGCGCGTCCGTGTGTCAGGCACAGGCTGGCAGGGCTTTGAAGCTTGGAACAGGTCTCTGAAGCACACACGGGGGTCATGTCCATGCCCAAATCCCTGCGCCTGTGTGCAAATTTAGACCCTCGTATGCTCCGATGCGAAATGCCTTACGCCACGTATCCCTGGCTGCCTGCATGCCTTGCTCTGCCGCGGGTCAGTCGTACTGCCACCAGACCTCCCCACCTGCCCTCGCGCCTTTGTGCACCCCAACCCCTCTACCCCCGATCCGCATGCGCCCAGGTGCTGGCACTGCCTGACGGCCTACCTGCCTTGCTGTACTGTCGGCTGTACTGCCACCTGCCGTAACGACCCCATCCCCAGTCGCGCCCCTCGGCACTCCTACTTGTCCAAGCGCTGGGCGTGGTGCGCCACCTGCCCCTGACTGCCGACCTGCCGTACGCCATCCCTCCGTACACCCCCACACACCCGTACTCAAAACCCCTGGTCCCCCTGTGCCTAACAGGTGCTGGGTGTGGTGCGCTATCAGTACCTATTCAAGACACGGCCGCGGGCGCTCATATCCAAGCCGCAGGGGCAGCAGGGGCTGCGGTGACCTCTCTTGGAGAGCATGCGTGCGCGTGGCCGAGTTTGTGGATGGCCGCGGTGAGGGGATGCGTGAGCTGCAGAGCGAGGTACAGTGTCACACTGGGGATGCCGTGGGTAGAGGTCGACATGCATCATGCATGCTGTTTTTTTTGCTGTAGTGGTCGAGTGGCCGTTGTTGGCTGTTACGGTCAAGTGCCCGTGGTAGACGATGTGTGGCGCTTCGCATTGCGGGTCAAGCTGCGAGGCCAGCTCAAGCTGCTGCTGTGTTAATGCGGCAGATGCTGCAGGGCGACAACTGGCACACCGTATATGTGCCCGTTGCAGATGCTCGGCTCGGTTTGTCGTTTAGGCCGCACCTGCATGTGACTTTTGGCTGTTGACCTGTCGGTTAGCCTGGCAACTGAGACTGATGAGGAGCTGACAATCCATGGTCGGGCTGCACAGACTGCAGTGGACAACTGTGTGATTGCCGGGTCTTCGTACACCAGGGGACTTCTAGTTGACTGTTACCGTGCTGTCAAGATGCCTGTCTCTCTGTGACTCGTGGCCCTTACCGTACGATGCAGTAGGACTGGTGCAATGTTGCTACAGCCCGCAAGCGTAGCAAGTCCGTCCTAGCACTACGGCTGTACGGCACCTTGGTGGGACCCTTGGCTGAGGCTAGCAGCGCACGTGTAAGTGCATGAGCACGACCCACTACTGCGTTTGCAAAGGGAAAGGCTGAGGCGCTGCGTGGTGCTGAATGACACCGTTTGCAAGCTTGCCGTAGCTGCTCAGGACTGCCTAAAATGTAAAGCATTGTGCTGCCATAGAAGTTTGGGTCGAACACAATACAGAACGCAACACGAATTACAACAAGGTGTATGGTAGTCAGCGGTCTTGCAGGAAGCCACAACACCACACACAGCAACGCCACCATGCGCCACACACACGCACTCACGCCACAACAGACAACGTGGGCAGCGCTCCCGGTCAGGATGCCGCCGCCTTGGTTTGTGCAACCAAGGTCCGGTTCAGGGAACATCACTCCGACAACAAAACACAACGCAAGCGAATAGAGCCCCACGACATATGGGAGATACCAGCACCTGATCACCGCAAATCAGCGGCAAACAGTGGTGTGTGCCGTGCGTGCAAGAATAACAAGACACCGCGTCTTACGCTCCTCCTCCCCACAGACCAAGCCTCAGATCTGCAGGGTCAACGGGGCTAGTCCAGAAGGTGCGCCCATAAATTCCTACCCCAGATGAATACCTGTTTAACCGCATCTTAATGCACCGACAGCAGCAGCAGCTTGGCATAATGTATACCTGGCAGCTGCAGGCCGCTTCGACGATAGTACGCCAGCACAGCGCCACCCTCTAGTGTTCTCAGCCCCCACGCTTCGAGTCTCGCGCGATATCACAATCCTCCACGCTCCACACTGCGTTGGTCCCCCAAGCGCATAAGTAGCCCAAAGCCCATTCGCATAGGACGTTAACTAGCCAACCATAACACGTCACCAGGGGGCGGGACGCCTGGGACAAAGTCAGTACTTGCACACCGGAAAGTCACCATGGACCCACTCTCCTACAGCCTCCGCATGCCCGTCCTACCGTATATGCCCCCAAGCCGCCATGCGTGGAAGAATAGGGTGTCAAATGCCCGTACATGAATGAAACCTTACTTGCTGCCCCTAGGCCATTGCTGCTGATGTACACAAGCTGGAGTTTGCACGTCGTAAGCGGAGATGCAGAGTCTGCATACCGCTTAGAAGTACTTGGCGATGGCCTCGGCCAGCACGGGGTCCGAGTTGTTCACAGGGGTCTTGAACATGCTCATAAACCGCACCCCAGAGGCCGCGGCTCCTGGGGCGGTCACAACGCCGATGGTTGGGCTGGCAAGGGACGCGCGGCCGTCGCCTGCGGAGGATAGGAGGAGTGGAGGGGAGGGTCAACATGACGTACGTGAGAAGGAAAGTAGCGCGTGTGAACGGCGGGAGCACTCGCAATCGTCACGCCAGGTCGTGCGTTGCTGCATCGTCTAACGCACGACCGGCATTTGAAAATTGTGTATCAAAGCGATTCCTAACGATCGTCGCCCACGCGGGGACTTTTTAGCGGGCCTACCTGTCTGGGGCTGCTCCGGTCGGCCTGCGGTGTTGACGGTGGCTGTTGCGCGAGCGACGGCAGTTCCCACGGCAGCCGAGAGTGTGGACGCACTGCCGAAGTACTGCAGATTCAAAGCGAGAAATTTGTTTAGACACTGTATGGCGCAAGCCGAGACCCTGTAACGCTGAGAACGCATATCGTTTGGATTGCTTACAAACCCCAAACGCTGTCTGCACTTACCCTGCTGATAAGAGCAGCCTCGCCCGACGCCAGCAGAGAAGCCGCCATTGTTTCTAAACTCGGCTTGACCCACAAGGAAACTGGGTGCAACTGCAAAGGTGGCATCGAGGAGGCAGGTCAGGAACGGCGAAAGCAAGATAATTGGTCCTTGACGGCAGCTGCAAGCGCACTCTCGGCAGAAATTGCGAAGGACAATTAGGTGCGACGCTTTCCGCCCTACCTTGACGGAAGTTTTTCGGACGCGACCTTGAGGCAACAGCCCTAGTTCAGCCTTGTGCCCAGATGAACTTAATTGATAAGGAATACAATAACCAAGAATGAGTGTACGCTTCCGAGTATGAGAGCCAACTGTGTGCAACGCTTTATGTACGCAAGGGTGGTGCATGGGCGTGACCTGGCCTGACGCTGGGACGACGCGGGCAGCAGGTCACCCTCACGTCAATCAAAGGCGGCATTTAGTTCTTTATGGTGAAGCACCATGCTCGCAGGACCTAGTACTGGCCTGCCCCAAAAATGCGCAGGCACCTTCGAACCTTGCGCTGGAACCTTGTCGTAGTGTGCTCCATTGCCCGCAGCGGTGATGCCGCGTAAGGGCGAGCGCCTCAGCAACTAATCAAACCGCATGTTGTTGTCGAGCCTGTGTATGGTGTCAGTGGCAAAAGTCTTACACCACTAATGACCCTTCATGGACCGGCGTAAACCGCGCTGGAGGCCTGACCCGCGCCAGCTGCGTCGGGCTCGGCTCAAAACGCGTTGCTACGGATTTCCCTTGTTCATATCACTGGATCTTGCACCCTGGCGAGTAAGATGCAGACGTGTGGAACTCCCTAGCTGTGTGACACGTGGCCCACGGCAGCCGTGGCAAGGGAGCTCCCCTGGGCGAAGCTGTTTGCAAGCACGTTCCCTAATGCCTCGCGCTGGGGCCTGGTCTTGACGTGCAGAACAGACAAAGCCGCAGCACACGATACAGACCGTGCGTTACAAGGCAGAGCAGGGCAGGGCTTGAGGACTTGGTGGCCCCCAAAGGGTCATGGTAGCACTGGCCAATGTCTCCGGAGTTGCTGAGCAGGGGCTGGTGCTGAGCATTCATGTAGGATATGCACCGTGGGCCCCAGCTCTCCTTCACAACCGCAGTCTTTGATCCTCCCAAACCAGTCAATTGTGGCTCATCCGTTGCTTGTTGGCACCTCCCTGTCGCCCCCTGCCGGTCTTCCAGCCATGGTCCAGTCGCGTCCCAGGAAGTCAGATGGTGAGGCCTGTACAATGGCGCCAACAGGCTCCGCCTCAATAATACTCCCGCCAGCATCGCACCCGCAAGCGAGCTGCCTCCATGGGCTGCCTCCGCTCCCCAAGCCCGGGTCCCCACTCCCTGCCCCTGTCCCTGCCCCCCGCGCGTGCACATCCCCTGCCCCCTGCTCCCACACATGCCCCTCCACTCCAGCCGCTTGCACAGCCCAGCCGGCCCCTCCAAGCAAACCTCCCAAATCCACTCCTCCCACGCGCACCATTCACACTACCACGCCTAGCCTCATCACTGTGTCGAGCAAGCACCATTCGCTGCTGCTGCTGCTGCTGCCGCTGCTGCATCCGCTGCAAGGGCCCCATAAGCGCTGGCTGCGGGCGACGGGGCCCTGGCTGGCGGAAGTCCGCCGTACAGCGCTGCAGAGAAGGGCCCAGACGGCCCGCTAGCCGCCGCATTAGCCTAGCCTCATCACTGTGTCGAGCAAGCACCATTCGCTGCTGCCGCTGCTGCTGCTGCTGCTGCATCCGCTGCAAGGGCCCCATAAGCGCTGGCTGCGGGCGACGGGGCCCTGGCTGGCGGAAGTCCGCCGTACAGCGCTGCGGAGAAAGGCCCGGAAGGTCCGCTAGCCGCCGCATTAGCCCACGCACCCTGGCCCAGCCCTGCCGCCGCCTGCCCCACCGCTGGCGGCGCCGGCGACCTCCCGCCTCCTGCCCGGGCCTGCCTCCGTGCCGGCGGCTGCTCCGAGTCCGTGCCCCGCTCCCCCGCAGATTGAAGCCGCTTGGCACGAACCGCCCGCTCCAGGGGGGTGAGGTCCCTGTCCCTGTCTCTGTCTCGCCCCCTGTCCCTGTCTCCGTCCCTGTCCCTGTCTCGCCCCCTGTCCCTATCCCTGTCTCCGTCCCTGTCTCGCCCCCTATCATTCCCTCTGTCCCTATCCCCGTTCCTCTCCCGCTCACTGCCCCTGTCTCGTTCGCTGTCCGTCCCTCTTCCCCTGTCCCTGTCCGCGTCCCTTCCTCTGCCCCTGTCCCTATCCCGGTCGCCCTCCCTGCTCCTAGCCCCCTCACGCCCTTGCCCCTGCGCCGCCGCAGCTGCTGCAGCACCCTGGCGCTGGCCCCGCCCGCTGCCCTCAGGCTGCTCAGCCGCCAGCCCGCCTCCTTGGGCCCCCAGATGACCTTCCCCACCAGCCGCGACTGCCGGCGCCGGCGATGTCTCCCTGCTCCATCCACCACCACCACCGTCGCCTTCCCCTCTGCCTCTACCCCTGCCTCCAACCCCGTCCTCACCCCTGTCCCCACCCGGCGCAACGTGCCCTTCCGCCATCACCTCCGAGCGCGGCGACGCTGCGCCGCCACCGCCACCGCCGCCGCCGCTCCCTTCGCCGCCGGCATCTGCAGCGGCGGCACCACCGCCGGGCCTGGCGGCGGCGGCGACGGTGGCGGGAGGGGCGGGCGCGGGCCTTCGCGACGGCAGGGCGGCCTTCAGCTCGTCGTGCAGCTGCTTGTAGCTTCCCTTGAGCAGCGCGAAGAAGGAGGGGTCGGGGCGGTCAGGCAGCTGGCGGCATGCCACGGCAGTGTCACGCAGCAGCCGCAGCACCTAGAGATGCCAGTATGAAGTGACAGAAGGGATGAGGGGGTGAAGAGGGTAAGGGGTGGGGTAAGGGGTGAGGCACGAGGCTGCACAGCAGGATTGGCCGTTGTGCAGTGCCGGTGCAGCCACCTTGCTACACCAGGATGCAGGCGACGCGGTCACTGTATTTGATTGCGGGCGCTGGTAAGGTATGTAAGGCTTCAGCATGCAGCACTCGTCTCCGGTGTGCCGCTGCCAGAGACGGGGAGCCCTGGTAAGGTGCGGAAGCATGCCTGACTGCCACAGCCTCGCAAGATTGCAAGCAGAGCACGCTGCTACATGGCGGGTGTTTATGAAAGCGCACTGACTGCCCACCTGAACCAGTTTGTTCTTTATGGCACCTTCGGACAGCTCCTCCGTAGCTGGGGGGCCTCTAGCATCAGCTGGCGGCTGCTCCGGGGGTTGTTCCTCCCCGGCCGTTGCACCCCCCGACGGCTGTTGTGCAACAACTGGTTGCGCTCCAGGGCTGCTGTCAGGCTGCGCCTGAGGCTCAGGTGTTGGCGGGGGCCCCTCCGTGCCTGGTGTGGGAATGGTATTTGGTTCGGGGGGAGCCTCGAGAGTTGCAACGGCAGGAGTGCCGCAGCCCGGGTCTTGTGCTGGCGCCTCTGGAGGATGCCGCTCCGTTATCGCCCTTTGCTGCGCTGCTTGCTGCTCTTCTTGTAGCTGGAGCAGACGCAGCGTCAACTGCTCTTGCTCATAGCGCGCGACGGCCATTTCGCTCTCCAATTTACGGACGTCATCGGACAGAGCTTCGTTTACCTGAAGCAGCTGCCTAATTTCAGCTTCTACCGCAGCATATGAATTTAGCCACGGTTGGCCAGTCGACAGCGTCATTGGCACAGCGGACAGGGACGTCGGAGGCATTACAGCTCCTTGTTCATTCCTGTCACATTGTCAGCGTAGTACTCCATGACGTAGAGCGATACTGACGTTCTTAGCGACACGCCTTGAATGAATAGCAGTACCTCCAGAGGTTTATGCACACGCGCAGCATCAGCGACGCTTTCACGCTCATGCCAGTACAGCTGCGCTCGGCACGGCAACACCGTGCGGCAACACACCCAACGACAACGCCCGTCAGCCATTGCTCCAACCTGCTCTTCACGCTGTAGATGGCATCTGCACAGTTGGTGCTGGACGCGTAGTTGATGCACAACAGGAGCGCCCCGGAACCCGGCAACAGGAGCTGCTCCGTACCCTTCTCCCCCAACCACGTGCATCACCTATCCCCACCGACACCGCCCGTCCATCCCGGCACACACCTCGCGCCCATGCCCTCAGCGGCCCGCACGCCCCCACTCTCCACACCGCATACACCTCCAGCAGTGCATCCCAGGGCCCTGGATGCATGGCCCCTACCGCATACGGGGCCCTCAAGATCCTTGGCAGCCTAAACAGAACAAGCGCCCGCCCATGGGGCCCGCCCTTGGGCCCATAAGGACCCTTCCCTCACATAAAGCTAGCCTGGGGACCCTCATCGCCAGTCTGAGGACCCTTAAGCCCTCCCCTGTCGCGGGCTGGTCGGGGCCCTTCGAGGCCCGTCCCGCGGGCCCTCCCCCGCCTCAGACGTTTCGCCGGCTGGGCCCCTTCGAGCTCACGTCCCCAGCCCCTCCAAGGGGCCTGTGGTGCACTGTACGAAGCCCTTGGAGGCTGCCGCCATACCCTTACTGTAGGACGCCCCAGCCATGTCCCTAGGACGCTGCCGCCAACTTGATCTTGCACAGCTTGGCCAGCAGGCCTGTGAGCTGCAGCCGCGAGTTGACGCCCTCCGACACGCGCATGTGGCAGAAGCCAATCTCCTGCAGGCAACCAAGACACCGGACACAGAACTTTGTTTGTTTGTGTGTTTTGTGCAAAAGTATCCTTGTACGCATGGCAGGGATTGTAGGCGAAAGGCCCGGCATGGGTGGTGGCCACGGGTGTGGAACATCATGCGGATGGTACCGGTACAGTGCACGGCTGTCGCACGTGTGCACGGAGTTGCCCCGTGGCGTGGCGCCATGCCAGCAGCACCATAGGACAGGAACGGCAACAGATCGAAGGATCGGGCCGTGGACTTGTGGCTTGTGGGGCCGTCCGCCGGCCACACCCATGTGAGGTACAGGGACCCTCTCATCAAAGCTGGGCACGCGTCGTAACTGTCGTAGACCTGCAGCAAACATACCTGTGCAGGCTTCGTGTTGAGCCTGACCAACCAACCTGTGCAGGTACCCACGTGGCAGCACTCACCCGCAGGAACTCGAGCTTCATGAACTCCTGCAGGTCCGCGTTCTTGGCCACCCTGAACACGGTGGTGATGATGTCCATGGCGCTGTAGCCCAGGTCGACGAGTTGCTGCGGGAGGGAGGTGGAGGAAGGTGAGGGAAGGTAGCGGAAGGTGGAAGGCAGGTATGGGGCAGGGGGCGGAAGGTGGGCGCATGACGGTCCACCTGCGAGGTCCATTGTCCTCGCGACGCAGTCAGATGGTGTCGGTAAAGAAAGCAACCGGGGGCGGGAACCGACCAGCGTCCACCCACGTTTGCGCTCAGGTTCTTGCCCCCATGACCATGCGTGGGTCCCAACTGTAGCCCCTCTTGCCCCACCTACCCGCCTTTATGCCCCTATGCGCTGCGACGGTCTGCTGGGGCCACGTTATGCCCTTGCACTACACCGATGCACCAACCCGCACCTTCATCCCCGCATGCACCGCGTCCAGCTCCCCTTTGGCGCCGTACCACCCACATCCCCAACTCGGTGCACTGCACAACTGCACAGCGACCAGTCCACTCAAGACGGCCTCCCCCAGTCACACGTCCTTACCTTCATGCCAGCGTGCGCCGCGTCCAGGTCCCCCTTTGCACAAGCCCACCCAACTCCCGCACTCATTGCACTGCGCCAAATGCTTGTAAACGAACGTGTCCGTTCAGTAATACCGGTACACACACCTTCATGCCCGCGTGCGCTGCGTCCAGGTCCCCCTTGGCGCAGCTCTCCATGATCCGCGCCACCAGCAGCGGGTGCGGCTGGTCGCACACCTTGAACACGTTCTCCTGGCTGATGAAGCCGAACCCGCTGTGCGTAGCCTGAGGGGGAAAACGAGGCAGCACGGAGACGGGGCAGCGCACAGTAGGTGGGCAACATGGTGGGGGCATCTGGGTAGAGGTGGTTTGACAACATGGCGCAAGCCGCCTGAATGGTGAGGCCGATGCCGCTGTGAGTGGCCTGAAACGGTTGAGGTGGCAGGGGGAGGGGGAGCCAGGAGGCGACACATGTTAGGGGGTGTGGCGCGCAGCGCACGAGCTCTCTGGCTGATGAAGCCAAAGCTTCTGTGCGTGGCCTGGGGAGGGAGGGGGGCCGCAGCAGGGGACAGGCGGCAAGCAGGCATGTCAACCACACTTCGACTGGGGGGCAAAGGGAGCACGTGCGCGTGCTGTGCCTTCCCTGCGCGTAAGAGCGTTTAAGGGCACCGTATAGTGTCGTATCCTTGCGTCACGCTCGGGCCATGTGTCTGCGTCTGGCTGGTGCTGGTAAGGCCAGCCCGTGGCTGCGCATTGTGCATTGTGCATTGCCTGCTGCGCAGGCCTATAAACCAACTCCCCAGCCTGCAGTGCACTCCATGCTACACCAGGCCATGTCAACACCCCGGCCCGTATCCAGTCTAGTGCGACGGACTACGACCCCACCCCCTGCGCCCCCACCTCCACACCCCACCTGCAGGTTGTTCAGCGCCTGCCGCATGTCTCCATCCGCCGTGAAGATGATGGCCTCCAGGCCCTCGTTGTTGTACGTCACCTGGTGGGAGGGCGTGGGTATGGAGCATGGGTATGAACGGCATTGCGGCGGTGCTTATGGCCTTAGGTGCATGCCCGAACCCCATCCGCGAGCCCACTACGGTATCTGGCAGCGCCCGTGTCCGCCCTGTCATGGCGCTCCCCACTTGCCGGCAGCTGCCAGCAGCCTTGCAACTGCACAGCTGCGCATGTGCCACCAGGCCGCCTTAAGGACATGATTCCCATTTAGCCTGGCCCCAGATGCATGCCGACATGAGTTGGGGTGGGGTGGGAGACGGAGGGACGTTAGGTGGGAGACGGAGGGAGGGTAGGTCCGGCATCCCAGGCCCCTGCTCTCACCCCCTCCTTGTTGGCCACCACCAGCAGGCGGGCCAGGATGTCGGCGTCGGGGATGCGGCCGTAGCGCACGATGGCGCAGCGCGACTGGATGGGCTCGATGATCTTGCTGCTGGTGTTGCAGGCCAGTGCGAAGCGGGTGGTGCCGCTGTATATCTCCATGGTGCGGCGCAGGGCCTGCTGCGCGCCGGAGGTCATGCTGGGGGCGCCGGGAGGGGCGGGGGGACGGAGGGGCAGCACAGGCCAGGCGGGTGTGGGTTAGGTGCGACAGCATGGGCATCTGCCTTGGACAGCACACGCGCGTACAGCTTCCCCCTTGCGCGATTTGCGGTCGCGGTACTTTGCCAGCTCTGCAGTTCCCCCTCTTTCCCGGTTGCACCGTCAAAGGCAACCACGGCGCCGGCCCCACCTGTCCGCCTCATCCAGGATAACGACCTTGTGCCGCCCTGGTGGCAGCGTCACCTTCTTCTGCGCAAACATCTTGATCTTGTTGCGCACCACATCGATGCCTCTGCAACGCATTGGGTGTGCAGGGGTGCGAGCCAGCAGGTTTCTGCATGCATGCCGCCTGGTGTTCGGGGCAGGCTGAACGGGCACTCGCACTGCTGCTTCCGCCTTTGTCCCTCGCCTCAGCGCCCAACGTACGGCAATCATGCGTACGGCCATGGAGGTGGGATGGCGAAAATGCCGTGCCTTAGCATCCCTGAAATCTCCACACCCATAAATAACCACAGCGTGCGGTTGTACGGCACCCCCCGTACTGATGCATGGGCCTGGCACTGAATGCACAGCTGCCCCTGAACCGTGCACCAACTTGTACTGCTCGGACCAGTACACAAGTAGGCCAGTAGCCTCAACGCACTGCTCGCACCTGTCGTCAGAGGCGTTGAGCTCCAGGACCGCCTCCTTGTAGTTCTGGCCCAGCAGCGCGTGCGCCAAACAAAGGATGCTGGTGGTTTTCCCCGTGCCGGGAGGGCCCTGCGGTGAGGCGCGGGTATGCGTAAAACGCGAGAAACCGTGTGAGGCGTCAGGGAGTGGGCCCTACGGTGAGGCGAGGGGTGGCACGTGGCAGCAGCGCCATGCAGACGCGTCTCACGCGACGCAAGGTTGCCCTAAACTTCATCTTTTGACAGTCCGGTACGCAAAGGAGGACAGCCATTACGATGGATTGTGAATGAGCAGGGCGGTGTGGCATTGGGTCAGGGAGACAGCGACACGTGCCGCTGCGTGGTACGGTGTTGCTTGAGCGCAAGGTGTGGGCTATAGCAGGCTAGGGTAGGGCGCGTGTGTTGCCAGGCCCTGACCTGAGCGGAGTCCAGGAGGCCACACCTGGGGCCTGAAAGGCCTACTTGCCACGGCTTACCGCTAAAATCATGTTCGGCATGTTGCCCTCGTCAGCGATGACCTGCAGCCTAGCCACTGCCTCGCTGTTTCCGACGATCTCATTGATGTATTGTGGTCGATACTTTTCAAGCTGCAAGTAGCAGGCAACGAGGCAAACACGGTGTTGGCCAGCTCCGGCAGCACTTTACCGCCAAATTGCACGGAGCTGTGGGTGTCCGCACCCACCCACGGCAACTCGAAGCCACGTGAAGGATTTGGCTCTTCTGCGGGTTTAGCATCAACTTCCATGGGAGCGGCCATCGCGACAGGCTCAGTTGGCCAGGGCCCTTGGCCCGGCGAGTCCTTCAGTTGCGTCAAGACAGAGGAGCGGAGATTCCAACTTCGGAGTAGACGTGTCAGTAATAGAAGGTATCCGTAGAGAGCTCCTTAACGCAGGCCGAGTATTGCGCCTTTTGCAGCACTGCACTTGTGCCTCTGGTTGTCGAAAGGCTGAAGCTGTCGATATATTGCCACTATGACACACTTAATTCACTTAGACTCGACCAATAAGAAGTTGCCACGGATACTGTGCACCAGAACATCTGCGCCTGCCGCTGCGCCCACGTCCGGGGGCCTCCCCTGCGTCGCACATCAGCCAGAGCGTTGTGCCAGTAAGCCAACACCTTCGACCGCTTTCTCGGCACTGTTGTGCTGTTTTACCTGGTGCTGCCTCTTGGTACCCTTGGACATGTTGTACTTTCATGTCATATCGTAACAACCTTTTGATTGCACCTGGCGCGCCAAGGCACGTTCTTTTCCCAGCTGCACCCAGCTCTGCATGCAGCCTTGCATGTTGAACGCCTCGGTAACAAGCGGACCGGAATTGCAGAGTGCTGCAAGCGCATTACTTGATCATTTACAATCTTTACAGGTTGGCCCCTTGCACCATCTCAAGCGGGCTGCACCGGGTGACATGCCTGACACCCCCAATACCCACGCCTGACGCCACCAATACCCACGCACCGTCTGACACGTGGCAGCAGTCATCGACCCACATCACCAACACGATAACAAGCCACGTAACTTCAGTAACCCTACGCATATGATGTCCAAAGGCGCCGAGAGGACGCTTGTCGCTCCACCACACGCCACCACGCCTCGGTCATGCCGATGTTGGGCAAATGAACAGCCCAGGCAGGCCCCTGGTCGAGCAAACAATGAATATGAAGTTCCACCACAGCCAGACCAAACGCCACCCTACGGTGAACAGCCCACCCAGGAAAGAGAAACGACACTCGTCTTGAGCACATACTCTTTACGCAACGGCGCCCTTTCAGGGACACCTTGGGTGCGCCGTTGTAACACCGGTGGCCCTCAGGGGCATACCGTACTATGCACGGCCCTATCCGTGCCCAGCCGTTCGGGCTGGGCCTTGTTACCATGCACTCGTCTCCCCCTCCCCGTGCACCAGCCTGACCTAGAAACACCACTTTGCAAAGCTATTAACACCCACACCACTTCGCGCGTCGCCAGAAGCGCTACCCAAGGCAGCATGAGCATCTCTTTACACGTGTGCAACACATGGATCGCAGCCCACAACCCGCCAGACACTATGTGCCGTAGGTGCATGCTATGTTGAACTATCTTTGCCGCGGGGCCCTAAACACCTGTAGTACCGCCCCCAGAGGCACACCATGCCTGCGCCGGCCCCTCGCCACCGCCGATGTTCCCTAATGCAGTCGATTACGCTCCTTTACACCTCGCCCGCTGTCCCCTCCTCCCCTTCTTTCTGCCATGCTTCCCCACTCGGCGGACGTGTGTCATGCTCAAGCCAGCCCGTCGCATCTGCCACCCGCCCGCGCGCCCCCCTGCGGCCGTTGTAGCCCTTGGGCTGGCAGGTATGGCAGGTGCCGAGGAAGCTGCCTTAACAGGCGCACCGCAGGCCTGGCCCGCGCCGTAGCCGCCACCTTGCCGCCCCCCAGGGCATCCGTGTCAACTGCGTGGCGGCGCCGAGCCTCACGCCCACACGGCAGACCAAGGCCTCCACCCAGGTGGGTGCAACTCCAAAGGGGCTGGGTTGCAGCTGCAGCTCCACCAGATGCAACCCCTGCCGCAGCTGCTGCCGCCTTGCTCCTCCTCCTCCTTTCCTCAACCGCGACAACCCTGCCGCTGCCCCTCACGCGTCCAGCGAGGGGTACTCCATCTGCAGCCACGGGTGCTTGAGCGCCTCCGCCGCGGTGGGCCGCTTGCGGGGGTCCACCGTCAGCAGGTGCGACACGAACTCCATCAGCCCCTCGTCCGCATCAGGCATCCTGCGGGGAGGAGGCATGAGGACGGCGAGGAGCGCGGTGTAAGCGAGTAGCGACAGGTGGGAGGGTTGCGCGGGATGCCGCAGTGCGTTGCTTCCTACGTGTGCAAGGAGAGTGCGAAGTGAAGGGGCGTGTTCCTGCCGCACCAACAGTAGGCGTTGCACCGCGTCTTTCATGCGGCCAGGAGCGGCATACATTGAAGCGTGAGAAGGGGAGGCATCACCGGCTGTTTGCGCTTACTCAGCGTGATGCACCCAGTGGGGCACATGACGTGTTGCAGGCATGCAGACCCAATCCAGTTCGTCCATGAACTCCGCCCCGCGTTGCAGCAGTATATACCTAGGCACCTGCAGACCCTAACAGCCCCGGCCCCGGCCCCATGACCGGCCCACGCGGTGCGCGCGGTCGTACCTGTGCCGCAGCGTGGTCCGCTTGGGCAGCAGCAGCTCGTAGCGCTGGTTGCCGCTGGCCCGCTCGTACAGCATGCCGCTGCGCGTGTAGAAGCGGTGCGCGTAGCGGCCGCGGTGCAGCATCCACTCCGGGACGGGCCCCAGGATGCCCTCCAACCGGGCCAGCAGCGTGGCAAGCGAGTCGTTCTGCGGGCAAGCGGAGATGGCATGTACGGACTTGAGGCAACGTACCAATACACACTCTCTTGATCTTCCTAGGGCTGTAGAAGTGTACAGTGGATGTCATTTATGTGCACTATGACTTTGCTGCAGCTGCAAGCTGACTTCCCACCTGGGTGCTTCCGTAGCCGGCACGCGCTGCTCCCGGGATGCTATTTTCACAGCTGTACGGTCTGGTACCGTACCGCCCTGAGCGTGCATAAGGTGCCCCTCAGGGCTGGAGTAGTGCCGCTGTACCCCAGTCTACTGCCCCACAGAGGGCATTCCACCCAAAGGACTGCACTCGATCCATTCGGCTGCTGTACGGTGCTCACCTGGAACAGCACAAACCCGCTGGACAGCTCGGCCAGGATGCATCCCAGGCTCCACACGTCCACCTTGTAGTCGTACGGCAGGCCCAGGATGACCTCCGGCGCGCGGTACGAGCGCGACTGCACGTAGCTGCTCAGCTGGTCGGTGATGAAGCAGGAGGAGCCCAGGTCGATGACCTTGACCTCGCACCTGGCGGGCGAGCGTGTTTCCAAAACACCCAAAACGGTGCAGCAGCAGCAGCAGCGCTTAGCGAGCATCCGGACACCGCTGTGTCTGCTCTGGCATCATGCAACAAGCCGGCCTGTCGATCAAGGGGGCACCCACATGTGCCAACGGCGGCCCTGCGTGCAGCTACTACGGTACCAAGCGTATTCGCAGCCCACCTGCTGTAGCTCTTTATGAGGATGTTCTCCGGCTTGAGGTCCGAGTGGATGAGGCCCAGCGAGTGCAGGAAGGCGAGCGAGCGCAGCGCCTGGCGCGCGATGCGCTGGATGCGCGCGTTGGTGAAGTAGGGGTCGTCGCCGCTCTCCTTGTTGTACTTCTGGAACTCGTACAGGTTGGCGCGCAGCAGCTCGCACACCAAGAACAGGTGCTCCTGCACACGCGGGGATCACAACGTGGCGTTTACGTTTGTAACGGGGGGCCATTCTACTACGTACGGAGCGGTGACGTTGTTGTGGTGTAGCTGGGTATCCCGGTTTGCGTTACGCAGGCTGCAGAAGGTGCCTTGCGCTGCATCCAGACGCATGAACGGGTCAGGCAGCAATGCTGCTGCTTTGACGAGCGGTCAAAGCAGCGCATGGTTAAGTGCTCCCCATCTGTTGGGCCCGTTCGGAGGCGCAGCGCGCCCAATCCCACCCGCACCAGCCGTACAGCCGTACCTTGTAGTAGAAGAAGTCGTACAGCCGCACCACGGCGTACTCATCGTTGGGGTCCATGCTGTTGACGTACTTGAGCAGCTTGATCTCGTCGAGGGACTGGTCGAAGTAGTCCTTGTTGTTCTGTGCATGTGCACATCGTGGGAGGTGCGCACATGGCCCGTCGGTCGGGTGCAGGTATGGGACTACACTCGTACCAACCAGTACCTTGCTGGTCGCTGGTTTACCCGAAACCATGCGTTATATGGACCTGCGTACCTTGATGATCTTTAGGCACACGAGCTGCCCTGTCTTGACGTCCAGCGCCTGCACCGCACGGCTGAAGGCCGCAGAGCCAAGGAAGTCCATCACCTGATACCTGTAGGCCAGGACGTAAAGAAGAGCGGTGAGGCTGTTGAAACTTCTGCCTTTCAAAAACTCGTGCGCCATCGGGCACACGCCAGCGTCAATTTGCCGATGGAAACAGCTGCTTGCGAGAAGGAACTGTGTGCCTGGTGGACAAGCTGTGCACCCATACCTCTGGTACCTCGCTTGGCCCGAGTGCACCGGTGATTCACGAGCTAAGCACCCCGTCTGGCGAAAGGCAGCGCCCGAAAGCAGCCAGGCTACACACGCCACTTACCGGCCCGCTATGAGGTCGTTAAGGCGGATGGGAAAGTCCTTGGTCTCCTCGAAGCCTGTCCGGTGGCGGCGGTGGATGATGCGCAGATCGAACACATCGTACTTCTTCTCAATGTACTCGGGTTCGTAGTCGTACAGCACGTTGCCTTGCTCGTCCACGTGGTACCGCGGCATGAGGGCCGAGTCGGTGCGGCTGCGGTTGGACTCTGGTGGGCAGCGAAAGGCCAGGCAGAGTTTAGCAAAACAGAAACCACCGGCTGATCAGAACGAACGTAATCGCTGTTGGTGTTGTCCAGGTGAGCATGCAGGCACCAGGTTTCAGCGTTTCCCAGCCGCCCTGCCTACCACCCGTTCCCCCGCGCACCTTCCGCCTCCCCCGTCTGGCTCCTGCCCGCCGCCTCCTCCTCGTCCGTCGCCAGCAGCCCCCCGCTCTCCATCCGCTCCACGTCCACATCCCCCTCCCCCTCCCCGTCCTCCTCCTCGCCCTCCTCCTCCTCCCCCTCCTCCCTGGCATCCTCCATGTCCTCCTCCCCGTCGTCGATCAGCAGCTTCTCCCCCAGCTCCACCTCCAACCCCGTCAGCCCCTCATCCACCCCGTCCCCGTCCCCATCTCCATGGCCCCCACCGCCAAGCAAGTCCGTGTCAAAGTCGCCCTCCCCTACCAACGAGGCCGTCCCTAACCCCACTGAGTCGCTCTCCACCCGGGCCCGTGACCCAGATGCCACCTCCTGCTCCCCGCCACAGTGCCGCTGCTGCTGCTGTTCTAGGTGCTCCGCGGTGAGTGCCAGCCCGTCGGTGCTGCCCGACAGGGCTGCAGTGGCTGCTGCTGCTGCCCCCTCCCCGTCGTGGGAGTGCTCCCGGAGGTCGTCCAGCTCAAAGTTGATGCGGTGAGCCTTCACCTGGGTTGAGGCTGTGCAAGGGAACATGACACACAGTTCAACCTGGCTGAACACAAAGCCGTGAAGTTGTAGACACACATGTACACACACATGACAGTCAGCGTGCATGTACCGTGTGGCAAGAGCGATGACTTGTCGTGGCCAGGGCACCGACCAAAGCACCAAGTTACGAGAGCGTCAAACGTCAAACGTCAGGGTAACGATGGCACGGTGCACGAACGAGACATAGGGCAGCGGCATGACAGCACCAGGGGGCTCGCCCTGCAGCGCAGCAGCCCACGCTGCACCTCGACCGTGTGAAAGCCCATCCCCGTAACCGGCCTGGCCCAAGCTGTGCAAGCGGCTGATGTTTTGTACCATTGTGCTGACGCATGAAAGGCAGCTGAGCTCAGGCGACAGCCCTCTACCCATGCTGCCTCCCCAGCAAAGCTGAGGACCCCATAAACCCCCGAAGCCGTGAGCAGCGCCAGCTGCTCCCCTCCTACCGACAGACGCACCTTTCCGGTCCAGTGGCTCCATGCACAGCGACAGCGCCGACGGCCCAGCCGCCGCCGACGGCCGCGGCTGCCGCGGCGGCGACTCATCGCTCGTGCCCGGCGGCACCAGCGGCCGCAGCTCCACCTCCGGCTCCGGCTCCTGCTCCCCCTGCCGCTCCGCCGCCCCCTCCCCTGTCCCCGACCCCTCCCGCTGCTTCTGCGACTGCGCAGCGGACAGCAACCGCGTCGGCGACCCGCTGTTCCCGCCCACGACCGAGCCCCCGGCGGGCGTTCCCGACGCCGTCGGCGTCCCCGGCCCCTCATCGTCCGTGTTGGGCGTGGAAAACTCCAGCGACGGCGCCCGGGAGCGGCTAAACTGCCGGTCCAGCGGTGGCTTAAACTCCCATTGCTCCTCCTCAGCCGCGTCCGGCACTGCGGCTCCCCGCCCTGAGGAGGACTGTCCGCCGTCTGGGGATGGCGGCGCCTGGCTGCCTAGGGGGGTGTCGGCGTCCTGCTTCCGCTCCGGCGGGAAGTCCTGGGCCGCTAGCGAGGTGCTTCTGCTGCTGAGCCGGTACTTGGAGTACTCTGGGAGAGCGAGAGGGACACGTGGGCACGAAAAATGCAGTTTGAGGCAAACAAGGGCGACACACATGGGAAAGAGCGAGAGGCCTTACGTACGAGGCAGACTGCAAATCTGGCGGTCATCCCACATGTCCAGGCTGTGGGGGCGCACTCCCTTCCACGGTGTGACAGGCACCCTTCCCACCATGATCCGCGTACTCCGCTGGAAGGGCCGCGTCGTCGTCGTCGATGGCGATGGGCTCCGAGGTGCAGCTGCTGCGCACCGAGGGCCACGAGGTGAACAGCCGCTGGTCGGGCTCGGGGTCGGAGGGTGGCGTGACGGGGAAGCTGAAGCCGCCGCCACCGCCGCCGCCGTTCTCACGCACGTCCCCGCTGCGCCTGCGTGTGGGCGGGAGGACATGTTGAGCTGCGCCGAACAGGAAACACGCACAGCTGTGGGGTAACTGCCTTTGCGGGATATGCTGCAAAGACAGGGCATGCGGAATGCAAGCCATGCGGGATGACATAGCACGCACAGTATTGGCAAGTCAACGAGAGGTTTGTGGGCTTTTCGCTCTCGTGCAAGAGTGCATGACTGTAGGGTGGTCCATCCAGGGCGGATACCAGGTGACCGTACACCAGTATGCCCCAAACTCAAACCCTAGATACATGGAGCAGGCACCTCAGCATGCCGGATTCAAAACCCTCCGTCCCATTCGAGTAAATGCCCAATTTTCCCATGTCCGCACCCGGTGGCCAGGGCCTTGAGCAGCGATGGCCCCTTGGCCACCCCGCCCTTCCGCCTGCCGCCGCGCTCCTTGCTGGACGGCGCCGTGCTGCTGCCGCCGCCCGCCTGCTCCGACATGATCGTGGACGGCGCACGCGAGCCCGCCGCAACGTCCAAGGACGAGGTTGGGCTGTGGCGCGCCTTCTGCCGGAACAGCTCCACGTCCTCGTGGTCCACCACCGCGGCAACCGGAAAGTCGATAACTTCCGGCACAGCTGCGTACTCTGCTTCCGACAGCTTGAACGACGCCTGGCCCTCGTCAGCGTCAGCGTTGTTGCCGCGCTCCATCTCAAAGTCCTTGAACGAGCTGGACAGGGACTCCACCCGCGACAGCACCGGCCTGCGCTCGCCGGGCTCCTGCTTCTCAGGGCTTTTGCTGGGCGTGCTGACAGGCTCTGCAAACTTGATGTCCGTGGGGCCGAAGTCCCAGGACTCGTCGTGTGCGTCGCTTGGGTAGGAGCTGTGCTGGCCGCTGCTGGCGGGCGCAATGCCCTCCGGGTCTGACGCAGACACCTCTGACTCAATGTCGTCGTAGTTGAGGTCGCCAGGCTGGTGCATGAAGTACGCGCGCTCGCTGCCGTCCTCGCTGCCAACGTCCAGCTCGGTTTCGGCGAAACGCTGCTGGCTGGGCACCTCGCGCCTGCTGTACCCGGGGTCGTCCATACCCTCGTACTCGTCCACATCGCCATCCCACGTTGCTGCGGCAACAAACGCACAGGGAAAGTGTTACAGCTGCATCTGACACATAGCAACGCGAGAGCGATTCGCTCATTGGGAATGGAAACTTGGGAATGGAAACTCAGCCACTACGAAATTACGTGAAAGGGGGGTGCGCGGTGGTGCCGGCATTGCTGCTGTGTGGTTACGCGTTCACACGGGAGCGAGGGGGGTTGCCGGGTAGCGCATGGTAAGGGGGCAGATCCTCGTCACCGCCTGTCCTGTAATGGTCCACCACTAGTAACTGTAATGGTACGGTACTGGCATGTGCGAGGGCTTTGGCTAAGACGCATACGATTTTCCAATTCACTGGCATGGGGCGCATGGTGATCACGCTAACAGATGGTACTACCCAATCGCGCGCATTCAACTTCAGCCATGCCACTGCACAGCCTCGAGCACGACTTACATCGCTGCCTGGGGACTGCCGGTCGGGAGTTCCTGCGCCTGCTCGTGCGTGCAGTTGCGCTGGTGGGTGGGCTCACTGCAGCTGGGGGGCTTGTTGCGGGACCTGGGGGGACTGCCAACTCAACCGCCCCAGCAGTCGATGTTGCCTTCGGAAGCGCTGGAGTAAAGCCCTCCCTGAGTATTAAAAAGCATGCTGTCAGCGATGGACAGAGGGAATGGCTTTCACGCCAGGGCTTGAGTGCTGCATGCCGGAGGGTTTCCTTACCAGCTTGGGCCAGCATCCTGCGCCGATTTGCTCCTTGGTGGAGATAAATCAGCTCCAGCACGCTCTCCATAATCAGCAGTAGACGGTGGAGCAGAGGCAGCTGACGTGCTTTGCCTGGCTACACCATCCGAACCCGGGTCGTTCGAGAGCCGATTCCCGAACTCTTGCAGCAGCTGCGCATGCGCCTTGTGGAACCCCTCCTCATGTAAGAAGTTCACTACAAAGTTCAGCGTCTCCAGGTATTTGTTATCGTCCATCTCTTAGGCTGTTCCGCCAAATTAACGCGGACGCTGGTTCATCACTCCTGCTGCCAGACACATGTAAGACTTTTCGAGCTAAGCTTTAGGGCTTGGCTCTTCCTAACGGGTGCATTGTGAGGGCAGGTTCAGTGTCGCGTTTCGGGCGCGTTCAGTGCTGGTGCATGTAGTCTACCTTGCAACGGCAGATACGTTGCATAACGGTTGTATGTACTGAAGTCTATCCTGGAGCCTGTCAAGGGCTGTGCAGGTGTGTACCAACGATTCCACGAAAAGCAGTTCATGCAGCATTCACGTCGCTCGGATGTTCGACGCTATCATACGCCTTGTATACATCGAAACGGGCTATTTACTCACGCGCTTACCCCTTCTACTGCTGACCTGCTCTCCAGGTTGACTTTGACTTTTGTGCTGCCAGGGTTGTGAGTGCCACGCTGCGTCCGCTGCGCAGGCGTTTACCAGTCCCTGCCACTCCTCTGACGGCTTGCCCGTATGCACTCGGTGGCACGAAGCTTAGACCCCAATAAGGAAACCGAGCGACTAGTGCTACAGCTGCCAGCTGCTCGGTGGCGCACACGGAGTACACCCATGCACCTGCGCGCTGTGAAGGAAGCTAGTCTCCGACGGGGGCTGGGTGGGTTGGCAGCGGAGACCCCGTCGGTGGGCCAAGACAAGGAGCCCAGGTGGGTCAAGATAAACCTGGGTGGACACTGCCAGGGGATTTTCCCGAGCACCCGAGAGACAGGACTGAACGGTGCGCATAAGGGAAGCGGGGGCAACTGCCGCCCTTCTGCCAGCCACTGAACAGCCGAACCTGGCCGAACCGAGGTTGCGCATGGTGCACAGGCACAAATGTGGTGGGACCTGGTGGGACGCTGCAAGTCCTGCAACCCAGGGCTGTACACAGAGGTGCAGAGGCCCAAGCAAGGCCTTGCAGCAGAAGCTGCCCTCCACGTTGCCCTGCTGGCCCGGCTGGCCTAGGTCAGGCCGAGGTCTGCAACAGAGACGAGTTTGAACCCCGGCAGGACCCCAGGGGGGCGTCGACACACCCGCACAGATCCGCAACATGCACCCACACCTGGGGCTCAAGTCGAGAGGTGAAGATGTAGAAGGGGTCTGGCTGATTCTGGAAATTAATGTGTGCTCTGGTGCTCGCACTGAGCTCAGTCGCGTACCGTGACAGTAGCTGGCACACACCAGCTGCAGCAGCAACAGCAGTAGCAGCGACGGCTTCTCCAGCCGGGGCGGCGGCAGCAGGACGAGCACGGTATGCACATACAGTGACATTGTCATGTAGCAGCAGGGTCATAGGCGGTATCGTATGCTGCGGTGGCACCTGGCACGAGTGCAGGGCTCGGTGGGCCTCTCGAGGCAGGGGCGTAGGGCATGGCCACGCAGGCCACCAGGACATGCGAGGCGAGCAGACACCGGGTTATTGCGGACAGTGCCAAAGCGGCGACCTTGCCAAAGGAACACACCGTTGCAACTGCCTGGAATGGGTGGGTAGCCGTGCGCAGCTGCTGTTCGCGGAGAGAAGAGTGGCCCGGGGCTTCTCTTTTGGTCCAGGCCAGCGCACGTGCGGTTGAGGCAGGGGAGGTCCTCACCACGGCTCCCGCGTGTGCACACAACACCTGCGGCAGTGAACCTTAAGGAACGGCAGTGAAAATGCTGTTGATGTTGTTCATACGTGCCTCCCGACTGCACGAGGCGTCGCGGTCTTCATGTTTCGCATACTGCGTCGGTTACGTTCTTGAGTCGCTCCAAGCCGCGAGTGGGCTTCAACTGCGAGATTACAATTGGTCACATTTTAGCCTTGCACGTACAAGTTGCAGAAGCTGTATACCGAGGCCCTCGGCGCCAAAGAACGCTCTCAGCACGCAGGGGTGTTACACGCGCGAAGTGCGAAAGGCGGGCCCATACACCACCGCTGATTGATAAGCCGTAGTTACTTGCGCTTACCAGCTATTAGAACTAGCGCGACACCTGCGTGTGGGACAAGGCGCTCGCTGTGGATGTTACCTCAGAGGCGAGCCCTCCCTCCCACTTTGATATGAAGGGGAGACGATACCTATTGCACAACATATTCTTAGCTCTGCTTCTACATGCGTACACCTACGCTCGTGTAAATGCGGCAAGGGGCGGGGGCGATGGAGGGCTCACAGCGGCTCTACAAGAACCGGTTCACGCGGCGATGCTTAACGACTGCGACTGGGAGGAGAAGATCGAACACCTTGAAACATTGCTTGAGTAAGTCATACGGGTTTCGGGTGGCTAGTTCATATGGGAGGGCTGCTGCTCTGTGAGTGTTGAGGCGCTGTGTTGGTGGGCGCCAGGGGCACGGCAAAGCAGCACAGCAGCATCACACAGCTTAGGACTCCTGCCATCAAAAGGCACCCCGCCATTGTGGTTGGCTCAGCCATAGTGCGCACATGCTACACGCGCACTGGGGTGCTGGCAAAGAAGTGCAAGCACCACATGCATCGGCAGAAGACCCTCCTGTGCCAGCACGGCTGCTGCCTAGGCAGCAAACGGCCCCTCGTTCCAGCAGCCCCGTCAGCACGCATTTCAACACTGCCCATCAGGCACGGTGCAGGGGGTCGCGTGGCGCGTGTCGCAACACAACAACCGTTTGGTACGGCAGTGCTTGTTGAGGGCCTTTCAGGCCTTCGAGGGGCCGGCTGTGCCAAAACGTTAAACCTGCGGGGCACCCTCCACGCGACCCTGGGAGGGGACTTGTGCCTTTGGCCCTCAGACGAGGCCCCACACGATGACCTCACAGTGGCCCAGCTGGCCCAGGCGGCAAAGACAGCCGGGGTGCTTTGACCGTCTGCGCTGCTGGAGCTGAAACACGCATAGGTCAAGCAAGTGATGTCAGCAGTGACACGTGGGCCCAACGGGGCCGGGCCGGACGGGCCTTTTGGGTCAGAGAGCCGGTATAATGGTCTGTCAGCTCCTGTAAACGCAGTCTCGCGAACTCCTGTAACCCCCGTCCCACCGCAGGGCGGCCATCGGGCCGGAGGTGGCCTACTGGCGCGGCCGCGGCCTGACGTGCGCTGACGTGGCGCACACCGTGACCCAGCTGCACGACACCATGTGGGTCCGTGCCGTACGCATCGAAGCACATCTTGCTTGCGGTTGCATTCGTTTTAGCTGCGCCCAAGCATGTATGTATGTGTGCTGCATGCCTCACCCCCCTCAAGGCAAGCTTGGTGCCTGGTACCCTGCCAAATGCGCACAGCGTTACAGACGCTGGTTACCCGCCATGCACTGCACCTGTAAAGAGGGACTGCCTGTCTATCATCTTAGAGGATGCTCATAGTCTGCTTGTTGTGCGCTGATCTTGTTGTCCATAGCAACCTGGACAGCGTGCGTGTGGTGCTCATTCTCAACAACAAGTGGTACTTCTTGGAGCCAGCACGCCCTCCGTACGTCAACTCGTCATCCGCCACCACCAGCACCAACGATAGCAGCGATAGCAGCGGCAGCGGCAGTAGCGCAAGCAGCGATAGCGGAAGCAGCGGCAGTGCAAAAGGGAGATCGCAGTACGACTGGCCGAAGCTGACTATCAGCCCGGCGGACAAGTGCAGGTCGCCGTGCCACGGCCAGGTGCGTCATGGTCCCAGTGCTGGGAGCCGAGGCGAGTGTATGTGGATGTGGATGTGTGGGTACGAATGCGGTGCGGGCAGGCATGTGGATGTATGGCTGTGCGCGTCTCCATAGGGCGGCCTCGGCCAGGCCGCCGTGCCACGGCCAGGTGGGGGGTGATCCTGGGAGCTGAGACGGTTGTGTGTGGATGTGTGGGTGTGCGCGTGTCCATGGGGTGGGTACGGGACATGGATGTGTGGGTGTGTAGGTATGAAAAATGTGAATGGCACAGTGGGCCATGGCCACGTGCGGGGCTGGCCAGGCGCTGGGAGCAGGAGCAACTGGGGGCTTTGGGGGAAAGAGGATAGAGCTGGACATCCTAATCATGGAGAATACCTTGTAGATATGCCGCTCCAAGAAGCCCAATGCCGTGCCCGCTTCTCTTAATGCCAAACTTTCCGTGCAGATGCGGGCCGTGTACGAGGCCCTGACGCAGGCGCTGGGCAACCCCAACTTCCCCCTGCCGTACACCCTGCCCGACATGGTGTTCGTACTCAACACGGCGGGTGAGTGTGGCAGACTCACATGCCACTTGAGCACAAACGCAGCCGCGGGGCAGCATGTCCGTTCTCAGCATGTCGGGTATTGCTTATTGCACTTGATTGTCATTTGTGCGAAACTGCATTGCTCCTGGCGTGGGGCGCGTGTTCATGAGCTTAGCCGGAAGGAGCGGGCCTCGCAGCGCTCTGAATTGGCGGGGGCCTGTGTGGCAGCAACTGTGCCGCTAGCCATGGCCATGCGCAGGCTCCAGACCCACGGGTCAGTCCACCTGCCGTACCTGGCGACGACCGTAGTGTCCACATCTGAAGCCGGGCAGGCGACTGTCAGCCTGCAAGGGTGGTACATGATGGTCGAGGCGACCCACGACCACCTACCACTCCAAGCATGCGTCCGCTCTGCTGTCCCGCGCATGCCAATAATGCCAATCGCCCCGCCTCCTGGTCCCCTTCCCCCAACAGACAACATGCAGCGGTACGGGCGGAACACACACGCGCCCATCCTCTCGCTGCAGGTGGGCTGTGACTGGGGTGGCTGCTGTGACCGATCGATGCTCGTCGCTGCGTTTTCCCCCCGTGTCCATCCGCTCAACGCTGCTGCTGGGAGCGCTCTGCCGTTCCCAGATCTGAACACCCCCATGGCTAGCTCTTGGCCACATCGTCCGCTCGAGAAAGCATCCGAGTCCAACTCCACACTGCTTGCGTTGGTGTGCAGAAATGGTGGCGGTTGCCATGGAGGCGGGGGCTCACGAACACCACCAAGACCTCCCTTGGCCGGGTGGACGGCAAGCTGGTCAAGTCCCTGGGGCTGCCGCCTTCGCTGAAGAGCTTCGTGTCCAAGGCTGAGGCAGCAGCAACAGCAGCAGGGCAGGAGCCGTTAGCGGCGGTGGGGGAAGCAGCTGGTGGTGGTGGTGGTGGTGCTGGTGGTGGCACCAGCAGCAGGAGCCTGCTGGCACGCCGCCGTCGCGCTCGGGTGTCCAAAGGCCCCGTTGGGAACGTCAGGTTCTATGCGCCGGACTATAACGGCTCGGACTCCCGGCGCGCGTGTATCAGCAAAGGCAAGGGCGGCAGCAATACAGTCGGTGCCTCAGGTGCAGGTGATGCTGCCAAGGGCAGGGGCGGGGGCGGGGTTGAAGGGTCGGAGCCGCAGGATTCCCGGCGGCGGGACCTGCGGTTAGGGGGAGGGGCAGCGGTGGGGGCAGGAGGCGCAGCAGCAGCAGCAGCGGCAACAGCAGCAGGAGGAGGGAGGGATGTGGTGGCGGAGATGGTACGGGGGTTTGTTCGCGGCGTGTCGGCGGAGCTGCTGCCCTCTGAGGTGGACGTGTCGCTGCACCGCGCGCACCCCAACGTGACCGGCAGGGCGGCGCGGAGCCAGCAGGCGGACATGGACCTGCTGCTGCCCAACATGAAGGTGGTGAGTGGAGTACATGTGCGAAGACGGGTTAAAGTGTGCGAAGGCACGGGCAATACCAGTGAAAAAAACACATGGAGTACACGATACACACGGAACACGAAGGTGGTGAGTATGGCGCCGGGTAGGGATATGCGTGTAAGTAGTGTGGTATGGTGGGGCGCAGTGGTGAGTGGAATGGTGCAGCACATGCAATGTCGTCGTTGTCATTGGCACGCATGCAGCATTGATGTTGTTTCCTCGTGTGCCTGCATAAGGATTCTCAACATGAACGTGGTGAGGGAGGTATTGACAGCAACAAGGGGGTGTCGCCTCGGGACAGAATAGGCCAGGGGCCATGGGCCGACTCGCCGCTACTACCGTTACAACGCAATGTCGGCCTGACCCGCAGGCTGTGCACTCACTGTACTTCTACCCAAAGGAGCGAAAGATGGACGTGGGTAAGTGGGGCGTGCGGCTGTGGATACGCGCTGTGGGGCGCAGCGTGCGCTTTGGGGGAGCGCCGTACACACTATGTCGTACGGCTGCCGGGCGCCCGATAGGCGAGCCATATTCAAATTGCAAGGGCACGGCCCTCCTAAACGCGGCAGCAGCCGCACAAATGCGAAGGGCGCAACACATGCCACGCTGCCGCTCCGGTCCCTATCCCAATAATTCGACGTTCTGAATCTCTCGACCTCATCGCAAAAGCCCTTCAGCGCTGCCCCTGTCCCTCTCCCCGCCCCTGAACCCTGCCCCCTGCCCCCGCCCTCCCAGCGTTCTTCAGCGGCACCCCCTTCTGTGCGCTGTACGGCGACACACACCGCATCTGCCTGCGCACCTTCATGGCCAACATGTCCTCGCAGCACCCAGAGGTGGGTCCTGCGTGAAGCCAGGCCCGGAACCTGGAGGTGGGGGCCACGTAGGAGGATTAGCAGTGCGCTACTGTGGTAAGGCTCGACACGTTGCGGCGGCAGGTCACCTGGGTAGCTTGCAGCTTGCAGCTGCCACAGCCTGGGCCTGAGGCCTTGTGAACGGCGCCGAGGCGCCGAGGCTGTTGCAGGCGCCTTCGCGTGCTGCGCCCCAGCCAAGCTGCGGTTTGGACCAGTCGAACGAGAAGCCGCGTGGTTGTTGGACGGCCATCTGGGCCAAGCTGCGTGAGCGGCCCCGGGGTTAGGGCTTCGGATTATGGCACCATCATGCGGTACGTAACCGTACGGCGGGCGTCCGTACACCGCAGGACCTGGACGTACGGCTGGTCACAGGCTACAGCGGGCGGCTGGGCTCCATCGGCATGTTCCGCAAGAAGGTCCAGATCAAGCAGGTGTGCGCCGTCACACCGCACACCACCTCGGCAATACACTGCCCAGCCTGTTACATCCGCATAACCTGCCTTACAGCTGTCGTGTCTGCCTGGCCTTGCGGTCCTTTGGCGCCGGCCAATTGCTGGCCAACCGGTGGCCAACCGCCTACCCTTGCACTGCCACCGGCAGGGACCTATACCCGCTCCTTGTGCACCGGCCCACAATTTGCTCTCCCTCCTTGCTGTGTCGCTGTCGCCCCCCACTGTGATCTGGGACCACTCGCTGCTTGCTTACCGGTATCCTCACCCATTTGCCGCCCGCAGTCGCCCCCCACTGTGATCTGGGACCACGCCCGCTACCGCTACCTGCTCAACCTGGACGGGTACGCAGCCAGCAGCAGGCTGGGGGCGCTTATGGCTGTGGATTCCCCGCTCATCAAGAGCAGGTGGGTTAGCGTCAATACACACAGTGTCCGTGCCACCTGAATGGGTACGCCGTCAGCAGCAGGCTGGGGGCGCTAATGGCCGTGGGCTCCCCGCTCATCAACAGCAGGTTGGTGTGCATCAATACACATAGTGTCCGTGCCAGAGGAGGAGAGCTCAGCCTGCCAGCGACAGTTTCAAGGGCAATGGCCGCGCCCCGCGGACAACAGGCCAGCAGAAGCCTTGGATCATAGCAACTCTCCCCGTCAAGTATCCGCGCGTGTCAGTAGCACGACACGCCGCCTTGTTGCCTGGCGCTACACCACGCACCTGCCCCTCCGCTCCCACGCCTTTCTTGCTCCACCCTAATACACAGGTAGTGCAACGCAGAGCCGTCCGCTCTCCTTACTGCCCTACCTTCTGCTCCATTTGCCAAACCTGTCGCTGTTCTCGTGTTCATGCGGCCTGTCCGACTTTGCCCTCACCATACTAGTACCCTCCCCTGTCCCCTGCCTCTGTCCCCCGTAGCTCGCCCTTCGTCGAGTTCTTCTACCGGCTGTTGGTCCCCGGCGCCTCGTTCGTGCCGTTCTGGGCCGACCCGGCCGACCCACGGGACGTGCTGCGGGCCGTGGCGGAGGCGCGGAGGGCGGAGCGGGAGGACCCGGAGGGCGCGCGGGCAGCGGTGCGGGCCAACCAGGCCATAGCGGCGAGGTGGGCGGGAGGGGAGGGGAGGGGATCTGTGGGTTGTTGGCCATGCTGGAGGTTGTATGTCAAGTTTGAAGCTGCGGGACTGCGTGCGGAGTTGGCTGCGGGGCACCACACATGCCAGGCCACGCTCCTTGTGCGGTGCTGCTGCGGACGGCGCGTCCCCCTTGCGTGTTACCAGCTTGGAGGTGCTCTGACTGTGTGCTTTGACCGTGTGCTCTGACCGTGTGCTCTGACCGTGTGCTTTGACCGTGTGCTTTGACCGTGTGACCCCTACGCTACTGACCGTGGACCCGTCTGACTGCCTGCGCTGCTTGCAGGTTCCTGGGCATCTCGTCACGCCTGGTGAGCACGGGGCTGTTGGGGACACCGCTGACGCGGGCGACAGGCCAGGGGCTGGACCTGCAGTGTGCTACGTTTTACCATGCATTAGGTCCACCAGCACAGACATCTCCGTCCATGGGTGTGGAAGAACGCATGGTACAAGACGTGCACACAGTACTTGCCGCTACAAAAGGCCTGCGTGGATCAGCTACCTGATCTGTCTGTGATGTCCCTCTTGTCGACCCACATTGCCTTACCGTGCAGTGTGTCCTGTACTTTACGCTGTCCACCGTAGCTTCACCATTGACCACCGAACCTAGCCTTGCGCCTACACGCCTACTCACCATTCCCCCCATACCCTACCTGCTTCCTCCCGCATCCCCGCCCAGGTGTACGCCCGCGCCGCCCTGCTGTCGTACCACGCGCTGGTGCCCGACATGGCCACCTGCGTGCAGGACCTGGTGGCCAGCCTGGAGGCCAGGGGGGAGAGCGTGCCCCCGTCTTGACAGGAGATGCGGGCAGCAGAAGTGTAACGCTATGCATGTAGGGAAAAGCGGGTGAAGCAGGGTGAGGCGTGCGACGTTTTCGTGCGCCGCTGGGCCGTTCATCCTGCGGTCCCCCGCTCGAAGAATTCAACGACGTATTGCGAAGACGTGCAGTGAGCCGCAGGTTGCTGTTCGTGACTTGATGCATGGTTGCAGTGTTCGGCTGGAACGCTGGGTGGTGTTTTTGCCAGGGAGCCAGGTGGGGGCATGAAGGCAGCGGCCGAGGACCAGGCATCCTGCCTGGGTGGAGCCCTTGCTGCATTTAGGCGCTACACCTTCCATTCCGTTGATGCAATGTGTGCGAGGCACCATGACACGGACTTGCATTGCATCGGTACGCGTTCTGGCTCATGGCGTCCCGTACGGTTTGGGTCCTGCTTGGTAGTAGGTTCGTGAAATTCGGGTCGTGAAGGATGAAGGTTGGGGGCGTGAGTGGCGGGTCGCTGCCCCCATCGCCGTACTGGCCAAGAGCGCGTGGGCATGGTGGGCGTGTGTGGGGTGCAGGCAGGGCATGACAGGATGCGCAAGGATACTACGGTACGTGTGGCAGGTGGCGGGGTTAGACGTGTGAGCAGCTGCGACCGGGAAGGGGGCGGCTGAGCGGGTGTTGGGGCGCTGGCGCACATTGAGCTTCCTTTCCTATGACACCGGTTGGTGGTGGCATGCACGGTTGCTTGAGGATTCTCCAGGGGCCGTGCCATACATGCAATGTCGAAGTCAATGTCGGGTGAAGGGAAGGGGCGTACGCTGGCATGCATGAAGCCCTGCCGTACGCCTGTCCATCCCTACTTGCTGTCGCTGACGCACCCCGCGTGCTACAATGTGCTTCCCTAAGCAACCAATGGACTCGAAGGATACAGCTGGCAAGCCGCTTACCCCCTTTGCTCCTTCTTCGGCTCCGCCCCGGACAAATACCGCTGCAATGGCTCCCGCGGTTGCCGACCTTCTTAGCCTCCACGGCATACGGCGCACTTCTAGCCAACCTGCAATTGCCTCTGATGAACTCGCTCAAAAAGTTTCAGAGGTGGGCAGCCGCAAACAAGTTGCAGAGTAGGGTTGGCAAGACAGAAAAGGGCCACCTTCTTTATCTGGCGCGCGAACCCTCCCATTCTTCCAACAGGAGGATACTCAGCAGCTATCTGATGCTGCGCTGCGCAAGCTGCAGGCTTATGTTGCAAGCCAAGGTACTCGGGCCTGAGGATCGCAGTGGCGGCGACTGGCGCTCCAGCCAGATTTCAGCTCTGAAGCAAAGACCTTTTTCAATGCTTACAGGCAGTACGCTTCCTGAGGGCTGGCGGGCTTCAGTTAAGGTCCGCATCACAACTAGGCGTGGCGGCCGACCTGGAAGGACGACGACAAACACATACTATTCCCCAGCTGGCAAGGCGTACCGCTCACATGGAGCTGTCTTGGACGCTCTGCGTGGCATCGAAGGAGGGACTGTTCCAGGGTCAGAGGCTCCGTCGGACACGGAGTCTGTCCCCCCGAGCCCGAAGCGCGTCCGCCACTGAGCAAAGCTTTCCAGGCCAAGGGCTCAAGGCACCCATCAACCGCTGCTTCAGCAGTGGTGTCCCGCATGCGGGTGCACATGCATACCTGCTTTGTGGTCCCGGCAGACCAGGTCCGTCCAGTGCTAGTCGCTGCTCGGTCCTGCGCTTTGCCTTCTTGTCTTGCCTCCAACTCGGTCGGAGTCTGGCTGTTCGCAGCGGAGAGACCCCTTCCTGTTGGACCCGTCAAGTACTGGCTCTGAGGGATCAGGCCGGGAACCACGGACCCTCCCAATGCAGCTTGCTGCGCGGGAGGGCGCATGCCCGCTTTACGGCCATTCCAACCATGCTAGTACCCGATCCCGTCAGATCTCGGAAGTCAAGCTGGTTGGGCCCGTCTAGTACCGTGTTGAGAGATCAAACGGGAACCACGCGGTGCCGTAAGGCTGGGCAGTGAATCAGTCTCCTTGGGAGAGCGCCTCCGAGGCGCCCAGGTTCACCCCTGGCTGCTTTCTGCGTTCTGCTGTTACACGTGCTCGGGATGTTGCTGGGGGCAATGGGTGGTGGTGCTTATGGTGGCGGTGGGAGGGTATGGGGCATAAAATGACCTGCTGCTGGCCCTACCTGCTGACACTACAGTGTTGCTAACACCTGACCCATTGGCCTGCAAGAGCGCATTGCATTAGACACGAGGCGTTGCTGGGCCCAACCGAGCTTTGCCCCTGCACGCCCCATGCCATCCCCCTGGTCCATATCTCTACCCTTACCTCTACCCCTTGTCTCCTCCCGCATCCCCGCTCAGGTGTACGCCCGCGCCGCCCTGCTGTCTTACCACGCGCTGGTGCCCGACATGGCCACCTGCGTGCAGGACCTGGTGGCCAGCCTGGAGGCCAAGAAGGAGAGCGCCGGGCGGCATGTGACACCGTGCGTGTTCATGTTACACGTGGCTGGTACTGGCCGCCGATGACGGGGAACAGGCGGAGGCAGCGGGACCGGGACACCGTCGCATTGTATGCTGAGACGGTACGACGGTAGCGGGGCTACTGCGGCGGGGTTCCGCGGCGCTGACCAGGGAGCTCCCTTGGCGCTGGCGTGCACTGACTGGCCCGTTCTGGGACCTGTTATGGCATTTTGTGACGCACGGCGATGTCCCGGATGCACGTGGGCTGTAACGGGCTGCATGGCATGCCTGTTGCGGGTTTCGGTTCCCAAGGGGATGAGCGGGAGGATGGCGTTGGCAGCCCGTGGAGTCTTCTGGCCAAGGGCTTGGGGCGCCTCACGTTCCTGAGCCCAGGGAGGACCTGCTGCATCTGAGTGCAAACCCCAGTATGTGAGTAAGCACGTATGGTGCGATATACTTCTCCGGAGTTGTGCAAGGTCGCGCTGGCGCAAGGAAGGCTCCACAGTCCAGGGGAGGTTTCCAGGACGGGTTTACGGCCAGACGCAAAGCGCACCACCGCCTTCGCATGGTGAGCGTCGGCCACTGTCACGGCGTGGCAAACCGCACTGCTTCGGTCGTGTTGCCAAAAGCTGCGAGCCTGCGAGAGTGTCGAATGCACGAACACACGAACACGCGGGGCCCAGTACGGCCGCACGGGGCTACCCTATGCTCTCCGTCCGTGCACACATGTATGTTCCTGTTGTCCGGGCACGACAATCTTAACTTCCTGCACGCCCACGCGGGAAGCTGAAGGCACTTTACGTACACTTTCTGCGATACACAAGTTACCATCGTCGGTGCTGTCGCTTCAGCTCCAAGCAGGTGTCTTATATCGAGCCAAAACTATACCATTTGACTTTGCCATAATGTCCTAGGGGCGGTCGGCTATCGGGACGCTCGCCAGTGACGGGAAGCGTTTGGGCCTCGATGGCCGCCTCAGGACCTAAAATTGAAGACGTCGCAGGTAAGAATCACCTGTAATTTGTTGTTGCCGTTACCTAGCGCTCGCTAACATGAGGTCGTATGTCACAGGATGGCGGGTCAGCCTGCTGCTCCTGTGTTTTGCGACTCTGACTGTCTTCCTGGAGGTCACATTGGAATACCTGGAAAAGAGGGTGAGGGAGCAGTTGTATGTGTGCGCTCGACCCCGAAACCTGCGGGGAAGGGGTGAGCACCCCCGAGCCTCCAGCGGGGGCCTACTTTCCGGCAGTGCTGCAAGACCCTACCACACACAACCGGAGGGATAAGCACCCATCCATTCAACTCCAACTCACTCTGTAGTGCCTCATCATGTAGGGGATGCGATTTCGTTGCCCTTGATACAGGCTCACGTGCTTATTGCGTTCCGAAGTCGGCCGTGTTCCCGTCCTCCTGCATGGATGCCCTGCGGTCGTGGGGCCCTGCAGCCCTGCAGTCCCGCCGTGTCCTACTCAGCGACACCCCAGGCTCCTGATCGACAACCCGGCCATATGCATCCCAGCACCACTGCCCCGCATCACTGCCCGCCCGTCGCCCCCACACCCACGCCGCCACGCGCCGTGCCTGTACCCCCCGGCCCCTCCCTCCACAGGTCAAGAAGCGAAAGAGCCTGCAGTGGGCCCTCCACGCGGTCAAGACGGAGCTGCTGTATGTGGGTATCATATCGCTGCTGCTCAGCGCCTTCCAGGTGGGTGTCAAGGGCGCCATCCCTGATTTCCATATTGCATGCTGCCCGCTTGAAGGGAGGGACAGGGCTACCCAAGAGCCTACGCTAAATGGATCAGCGACCATGTCGCACACCTGCACCGCGAATCTGAGGCGCCGACCATGCAATCCTTCGTCTTTTGCGCTTGTGCGCATTCCATGACTGGCACAGTGGTGCTCCTTTTATGTGCGCCCTTCTGTGCGCCCTCTGCAGGACCTGTATGTTGTCCCAAACCCAAATTCCAAGGACAGCACGCTTTCCCCGACTGATTTGATCCATCCCTCCGTGCCCTGCACTGCGCAGGACCTGCTGGCCCAGATATGCATCCCGGCGGGGGCCACCAGCGTCGCCTACCGGCGGCGGCTGTTGGCCGACGTGGGCAGCGGTTGGGGGCGGCGGCTGATGGCGGGCGGCGAGGCTGGCGGCGACGGGTCGGGCGGGTACCTCAACGCGTGCGGGCCCGGCGAGGAGAGCCTGTGGCCCGTGTCCCTGCAGCACGACACGCACGTGGGTACTGTACGGCAGTGACTGCCCGTGGTAGTGTTGGCAGCAGTTCCAATCGATGCCTGGGTCTTGTTATAGGGGTGGCTCGTGTCCCTGCAGCACGACACGCACGTGGGTGCAACAGCACAGCCAGCTGCCATGAGATGCTGCTGGTGCAACACGTGAAGCAAGGCAGCGCTGCCGCCATGCATGGCAAACAGGGATGCATGTTGGTGCAGCAGGCGTTACCTGGCGCATGGTGCACACGAAGCGGCACGTGCCACCAACTCGCCTGTGCGTGATCCGAAGGGCGAGGGCAACCGCAGAGGGGCAAAGTGGCGGGGGGCCGGAGATGCTGCTAGAGGGACACGTGAACGCGGGTCGCTGGGCCGCCTTACGCCTGGCTTGATTGGTGTCGGCCTCCTGCACACACACGGGCGGGTTGCTGTGGTGCGTATGGTGCAGGATTGAGGGGCGGGCGGCGCCCAATCACAGGTCCCGTCGTCCTCAAGCCCAAAGCTGATGCTATGCGTGCGCCCCGCACGTTGGTCCTCGCTTGTACAGGTCTTCATCTTCGTGGTGGCGTGCACGCACGTGCTGTATAGCACCTTCACCATTATGCTCACGCTGTACAAGGTGAGTGTGGGAGGGGGAAAGGGGGACGGCTCATGTGGAGAAGTGGGGCGTGCACGGGCTTCGGAGGCCGGTTTGGCCGAGCTGCCAAAGCCCATGCCCTTAAATTTGACGAGCTCCTCTGGGCCTGCAATGCACCCACACCATGCCACCCGCACGTGCAGGTCATGGTGCCGTACGCGTATTGGTGTCGTGTGCTGCGAGATCGGCCGGTGCCCACCTCATGGGAACGCCCACCTTTTGTGCGTGGTATCCGAGCGTTAGTGACGCCTTGAACTGAAACCCAGCGCTTAGACACGGCATCCTCGCCCTGTGTGCCCACCCCACCCGCGCAGATCAAGCAGTGGAAGAAGTGGGAGGAGATGGCGCTGTCGCAGAGCCGCGAGCCCAAAGTGATGAAGATGAGCGCGAAGTGAGAAAACGTCATGGTGCTAACTTGAGGCCCACCAGGGGAGGGCCCACCTGAGGCACAGCGCTACCAGTGCCCCCTGCAATCATACCGTACGGCAGTGGACAGGCCCGTTGCTGAAGGTCCTCAACGTGTCCCGGATTCAGGCAGCAAGCCAAGGCATGCACAGGCATCACCTGAAGGGATAAGAGGCATTGTCGGATGGCTGTGTACGCACTACCTAGGCGCCTGCCCCTTGCGCCCGACGCAATACCATACGGTATGCATGGCCACCTGTGCACCCAGCTACACCACAACCACGACCACAGCCACCTCGCCGCTGCCGCTACTGTCTTGTTACAGCAATTCCGGTCGCTGTTTCCTAACCCCCTTTCTGCCCTTCGCGCCTGCACGCGTCTCCTGACCCCCCTGACCCTCGCCCCCTCCCTGGTTGTACCCCCGAACCCCAGGTGGTTGTACGGCCAGGTCGGCTCCAACCGCCTGTTCCACGCCATGCTGTCCATGCTGGGCCAGTTCACGGTGTCGGTGTCGCACGCCATGTACCACAACGCCCGGCTCATGTTCATTGAGAAGCTGGCGCTGCCGCACACCTTCGACTTCCACGGTACGTGTGCATAGGGGCACGGCTTCATACAGGCTGGTGCAAGATGTAGGGGCATGGTGGGGTTGATCATGGGACTCAATCCGTTCAGCCATACAGAGATCAGCATGGCTGGGGATGGGGCTGAGCATGCTCTGTGAGAAGCTGGCGCCGCCGCAGGTTTTCGACTTCCACGGTGTGCGGGGGAAAAGTCTGGGATCCTCCTACCAGTGTGGTAACTGTCTGCGTCATTGCTTTTAGCGGGAGGGAAACGGGTGGCCCACTTGGGTCAGGGAAGGTGGCACCGCCGCACACCTTTGACGTCCAGGGAATGTGGGGAACCCTTTGGGGTCCGGACAGGTACGTGGAAACGCCCTGGCGTTGTTGGCGGTTGGGGGTTGGTGAATGAATATGTTTCTCCCCCTGGGGCTGCAGTACATTTGCGTTTTCGTGGTACATAGGGGCGCGCGTGCGGAAGCTTTGGGGGAAACCAAGGTCAGCATAGTGAGGGTTCGGCGGGTCAGCCGCATGCCTTTGTCGCTGCCCCCTTGCTGTCTCTGCCTATCTGCCTGTTACCGCTGTCTCTGCTGTTTCCTCACCCCAGGCCTGGTCATTGTGAGCATGGAGGAGGAGCTGGCGCGCACGGTGAGTAACACGTGGTACTGTGTGTTAGCAGGTGTGTGTTAGCTGGCGGGGCACGCGTGGCTCTGGCCCACCTGCCGCGGGTGGGCATTAATGTGGGCATGGAGGAGGAGCTGGCACGCACGGTGGGTAACACGTGGTGCTGTGTATTAGCGGATGTGTGCTAACGGGCTGGGCATGCGTGGCTCTGGCCCACCTGCCGCGGGTGGGCGTGGAGTTAGCCTGAAGGAAAGGTGGCGCAGCCGGTGCTTTGGGGGCGCAGCTGTGTTTTAGCGGATCACCTTTGCCACGAGCATGCCCACATGATGTGTACCGTGTAGCTGCCCGGGCCGCTCGACAACACCCGTGCCGCTGATCTCCCGCTTCGGCCCCCCCCGTCGCTACTTGGTCATTTGAATACTTACCGAGTCGCTCGACCCTTTCCTGATCGGTTCTCGCCCTTTCCTCCCTCTTCTCTTCCCCGCAGCTGCGCACCGAGTGGCACCTGTGGCTCATCGCGGTGGTGTGGTACGCCATCCCGCCGCCGGCATACGTGCCATTCTGGTGGGTGCCCGCAGGCGTGGGCGCTTACAACGGGGGCTAGCGGGACACTGCAAAGTAGCTGCATGGCTTGGGACCGGGTGCTAGGTGGTCCTGCATCGGCTGCCAGGCGCACCCGGTTGGACGTTGGGGGCGACCCCGGACAACGGACGTCTGAAGCCATTGCTGGCAGAGCCGGGCTGTGGTCTGCCCGTCGCAAAGACAGCCGTCCTGCTAATGCCACTGCCCACGTGTCGCAGTATGCGTTCTGGCCCATGCAAATCCCGTTCCCGTTCCCTCTCCATAGCCACGCCCACACGTGCACACATTTACACAATTCAACCCGTCTTAAGCAAAGCCGTGCCATATGTGCACACGCTCACGCGCAGGTTCTTCGGGCTTGCGCTGCTGGTGCTGCTGCTGGTTGGCGGCAAGCTGGTGGACGTGCTGGTCAAGGTGGCCATGCAGGTGGGTGTGTTAGCATGTGTTTGCGTTGTGTGCACCTACGTCAAACGACGTGCTCAACAGGCTTAGCGCACAGCCACACGGAGTGACATGCAGTGCCTCTAGAGCTGAGGGCATCGGCGCCCTGCTCTCACAGCTGGGTCCTGTGCCCAGCCTCTCTTACCATGTGCAATTCCGCGGCCTTCCACTTCACAACCCACCGCCTTTAGCACACAACCCCACACCGCGCTGCTTCACGCATACCTTGAAACTTTGCAAACGCCCCCTTCAGGTCGCCGTCAAGTACAAGGGCGAATCTGTGGTGTTTGGTCGCATGGACTCCGACGCCCGCCAGAATGGGGCATTCCGCAGCCTGGGCCGCCACTCCCTGCCACGTGGCCGGCCCCCGTACTCCCAGGTCAGCCAGACGCAAGCGTACGGCGAGCACGCTTACGGGCATGGCGAGCCGTCGTACATGCCATCTACACGTGGCAGCATGCGCAGCGGCGGGCCCAGCGGCGAGGATGCGGCCATCCGGGCGCGCTTCCGAGGTGTCAGGGGAGGTCTCGGCGGGTTCGAGGGGCTTGGCCTTAGGCCGCTGAGCAGCGAGGAGGAAGCTCGGCTCCGCGGGCCTAGCGGCGAGGTCGCTATGGCGACGTCGCCGCCAGGCGGTATGCCGCTGGGGAGCGGTGGTGGCGGGCGGAGGATCGTGCTGGGCGTGCCGGGTCCAGAGCTGGCGGGCTGGCGGCCTGGGGGCGGGGCGACCCATGGGTCGGCCGGGGGTTCGGGGGCTCGGGGTACCTTGGAGCAGCTGCAGGGTCGTACGGCATCCGCGACGAGCCCCGGGTTGCATGGGAAGGGCAAGGGCCAGGGGCAGGTGGCGACCCATGGGTCGGGCGGGCAAGGGGTGAGCGGGGAGGCGGCGCGAGGGGTGAAGAGCCCCGGGGAACGGGCGGCGGCAGGGGCGGTGAACGGACATGGACATGGACATGGTCACGGACATGGGCATGGGCATGGGACGAGGCCGGCGACGCTGCTGGACTTGATCACGACCAGGGATAGGGCGGTGGAGGTGCTGCGGTCGTGGGCAGCGGAGGAGCCGCATGTGGCAGCAGCGGCGCCGTTGCGGGCGCAGGCGGGGCTTGGAGGGGGCGGTGGCGGCGGAGCGGAGGAGGAGGAGGGGCTTGCGGGAGGCGTGGCGGTTGCGGCGGCGGCGGAGATGGTGGCGGCGGCGGCGCTGCTGCCGCCGCTGAGGATCAGCCGCATGGCGACGCACACGGGGGCGGCGCTGGAGGCGATCGTCCCGCCGACGGAAGGAGAGCAGACGCCGACGGCACAAGTGACAGCAGCAGCGACGGCGACACAGGTGCTGACGGTGGCGCCAGGTGTTACTGTCGTTCCTGGCGCCGGCGGCGCCGCCGCCGGCAGGCCGCGGCGGCGCGACGGCGGCCTGGCGCGTGGCAGCGCGCCCGCCCTCAGCGTCGACGTTGCGCAGGCTCTGCGCCGCACGTGGGGCGATGCTGACCAACCGGGCAGCGGCGGCGGCGGCGCCAGGCGCGGGCGGAGCGTGCGACATGGCCACGGTGGTCGCCCGCCGCTGGGCGGCGGCGGCGGCAGCGGTGACCAGATAGCCTCCGAGGGCGGCGCGCGCCACCTGCAACGTCAGCCGTTTGCCGTGTTTCACCGCATAGCGAAAGGCGGCCTGGGGCTCAGCCGCCATTCGCGCGGCGGCGGCGGCGGCGCTAGCCATGGTACAGGCCATGACGCATACGGCGCAGCACTGCCGGCGCCGTCAGTGGAGATGTCTTCACGTGGGATGGGGTCGGCGCCGCTGCCAGCGGCGAGCAGCGAAGGCGGCAGCGGCAGCGCTGCGAGGGCAAAACGCATCCTGCGTCGTGGTGTCTTCGCCCTGCGCCTGCGTTCCTCTGCCTCCCATCCACACGACCGGAACACTGGCGGCTCCACCGCCGCCGCTGCCGCCCAGGACGCCCACCCGCACGGCCCCATCTCCCCCCTGTCCGCTGGCACGCTCGCGCAGATCCCTGAGAGCGGCCCCCCATCACCCACCACGTCAGCACCTCTAGACGCAACCTCCACCTACGTCCCCTCAGCCACCAGCCCAGACACCGCTGCCGCCGTCCAGGCGCCGCCGCCGCCTCCCCCGTCGCCGCCACTACCACCGCCGCCGCCTCCTCCCCCGCCGCCAGCGGCCGACCAGCCCACCATCTCCCCCGCCTCCCTTTCTACCTCCTCCCGCATCGGCGTCTCCTCCACCTCCACCGCTATTACCGCCGCGCCCGAGTTACCCCCGACCACCGTCGACGCTTCCGCCGCCGCGAACGCCAGCAGCGCTCTGGGCACCGCTACCGAGCGGATATCCCCCGTGTCCGCCTTCCACGCGTTCCAGTTCGCGCCCCAGGTTCGCACAATCCAGCAGGACTTCGACCCAGAGCTCCTGGGGACGGGCCAGCTGTCCCCAAGCCAACAGTCCCCAGGCCGCTTTGGAAGCTCTGTCGCGGCGCCCGCGACGCTGGGCTCCTCCTACCAAGCCACAGCAGCTGCCGAGGCACCGACAGACCACGTGACGACCCCCCACCCGCTCTGTGCCTCGCCCTTCGCCTCAATGCCAGCGCCATCCCTAAGCCACCACCAGGTCGCATCCGCTCACTCCCACGAAGCAGCGTCAACCTCCAACTCCAACCCCTCCAACGACCCCTCCCATGCCAACGGCGGAGTCAAAGGCATCGTCGCCCTGGACGGTGGTGCCAGCCCCACCGGCGACAAGCTCGCAGCCTCCAGCCCTTACCACCCCCTCCCCTCGCCCGTCAAGGCACACCCCCAGAAGCCTCCATCACCCGGCGTCAAAACCCCGGCTCCGGCCAGCGCCGACGCTGACACCGCAGCGGTTGCGGTTGTTATTGGCGGCGGCCGCGCCAACCGACACGTGTCTTTCCAACCCAACGGCGATGCTAGCAGCCACGGGGATGGGCAATGGGCAAAGGAGCAGGCGCAGGGGAGGGTCCCCAGCGGGGGCGACAGGGCTAACGGGGCCAAGGGTAAAGCGGGGCGCGGCGTGCGTGTGCGGAACCACCCGCCTGCCCGCACGTACTCTGGGCGCGTGAGGCGACGCGTGCCGTGGTACCTGCTGCCCGTGTATTGCAACACCGAATACCCAATGACGCCCGACGAGGTGGGTTGCGGCCGCAGGGGGCGCGTGGGGAAAGGTGGGGTAAGGGTAAGGGTCGGGGGGTGCGTGGGTCTGTGTATCAGGGTACCTTACACGAGGGGAGAGGCGTCCGGGCAGGGTAGGATAGCAATTGGCGCGCTAGGGGTTCTGTAGGCAGCTTAAGAGGGGTTGTGCTGTAGGCACAGCTTGCCGTCGCATTGGTGGTGGTGGCAAGTCCTGCTCGCGGCGGCCCATGTGTACTGCAACACGGAGTACCCCATGACGCCCGACGAGGTGGGTTGCGGAGAGGCGTCCGGGCAGGGTAGGATGACCGCCATTGGCGGGCTAGGGGTCCTGTAGACAGTTTGGCGGGGTGTGCTGTAGGAACAGCTTGCCGTCGCTTCCCTTCGGCCCGTTGCACGCCCTCACTTCTGCCCCTTCCACTGTACGGCGCCCTGCTCCGTACGGCAATGCAGTACGTGGACGCGGTCATCGAGCAGCGCGCGGAGCGCGGGCTGGGTGAGGCGGACGTGTCCGAGTTCTTCTGGTTCGGTTCGCCCCGCCTCATCACTCGGCTGTTCACGCTGGTGTACTTCGGCAACTCACTGTCGCTGGCTAACACCATCTTCGGCCTAACCGGAGTAAGCCCGCGGCAAAACGCGCATTCCTGTTTGTTAGGCATACAAAAGGGAGAAACAGCAGCATGGCAAGTTGGCACGTGGCCCGCATCCCGGTGCCTGGGATTGCGTTTGATCGCACCCACCGCGTTGGCCACGTGCTGCTTCTTGCATAGCGGGCATGTTCCTTATGTTGATGCTACTGCTGTCCGGTACGAACTTGTCCTTGACGCCCGTGGCTCTCCCCACACGGCTACATTTTGCCCGGTACTCCGGCCCTTAGCACCATCCTCAATGCGACATTGAGCAGCAATGTCTCATGTACTTGGGGCCAAACCAAGCGGGACGCCGTCTGTCGTGTAGCCTTGTAACCTAATGCATCCTCACGGCATCCCACGGCTTTGTGTTTAGACAAGTTAAAATGCATCCCAACACATAATGCCCTCGCCGCAGGGCTACGAGCCATCGGGCGCCATGGACCGCTGGCACAACTGTCAAAAGCTTAAATGTATTGCAAGTCATGTTTCTTTTCCCTAGAGAGTCTTAAGCCACCTTGCCAAACGGTGCCCTCGCCGCAGGGCTACGAGCCGTCCGGCACGTGGACCGGCATCCCCCTGTGGTCGGCCATCCTGCTGCTGTTCCTGGACCTGATGCTCATCGTGCACTCCTCCTTCTACGTGCTGCCGCTCTACGCCCTCATACAGCCGCTGGGCAACCACTGCCCAAAGGTGCGTGTCTACCGTGCAGCTAATTTCTGTTCGGCCTTGGTGGTTAACAGGCTGAGTGTGCAGCCGACGGTCCGCTGAGCCGGAAGTGGTGTGGTGGTTGTGCCACCTCGACGCCTTCTCCCAGAAACCCTCGGCCTGATCCGCCTCCCAACTGCCTGCAACGCGAACTTTTCTTATCACGAAAGCGCAACTTGAAGTGCTCCTCCCGCTGGCCACCTTGCAGCCGGTGCTGTTGCCCTCTCTTTCCCACACCACTAACCTTTGCTTCAAAGCCCCTCGTTCTCTCTCCCCCTTGCGCCTTCCCTTGACCATCGCATTCTCCTTCCTGTTCGCTCCCCTTGCAGTCTGTGGTGAAGCGTGCCGTCAAGGCGGGACTGTTCCCCCACCAGACACGTGTCATCGCCAAGGCGCTCAACCTGCAGCTGGAGTCGGGGTGGGTGCCGGACACCGGATTTTAGGAAACGCCCTCCCCTCGTGCTTGCTCTGACACTCGTGACTGCTTAGATCTTGCGATTCTCTCGTCAGTTAGACCTGCAGTCAGTGTCATAACAAGCCTCTTCAGCCCCGCTTGGTGCTTCTCGCCCCAACCCTTTGACGCAGGTGGCACCAACCGCACCATGGCACCGCTCCCCGCAACGTCTTCGGCGCACTGCGGCGTCAGGCAGCAGGACTCGTACGCCGCGTCGTACGGAAATCCCCCCACCCGCACGACGGCCGCGGGCCTGCCGCCGCCGCCGCCGCCACCTCCCCGCCGCCACGCGACAAGCCCGTGCTCACCCACCAGCTCAGCCGGTCGCTGTACGACGGCCTTCCAGCTGCGGCGGCCCCAGCGCTGTCAGCCGTGACCCGCGGGTCGCTCGTGGGTCGCAACAGCACGCTGCGCTCCGGAGCCGGCGGCTGGGCCACGGGCGGCGAGGAGGACGACAGCATGCCGGCCGGCGCGGGCATCAGCCGCAACAGCCTGGGCCGTGCCTCGTTAAGATACGTGGTCATGGGCATGGCCCAGGCGCAGGCGGAAAGCGTGGGGCTAACGGCCGGCCAGCGTGCCGGGCCAGGGACGGAGTTTCAGGTGCCGCCGCCGCCGCAGGCGCCAGCGGCGGCGGCGCGGGACGGCGCGACGGCGGCGGCGGCGGCGGCGGCGGAGCCGCCGCCGCCGCCGGATTCCCCCAGCGGGCCGTACCACCGCCTGGGGGAGGATCTGCCGCCGGGGTCGCCGCGCGACGCGTGGGGGCGGCTGGGCGAGTGGCTGTCACCGCTGCGGGCGTTACTGCCCTCGCCCGCCAACACACCGGGCGCATCTACGCATGGCGGCGGGGGGTCGATGACGGCGCCGTGGAGTGTGACAACGCCGCAGCACAGGGGAGCAGCGGCGGCGGCGGCGGCGGCGGTTGGAAGCGGGCCGTCTGGCGTGGGACAGAGGCGGGGCCCCAGCGGGCTGCTGCCTAGCCACAGCACGGTGATGATGACTGACGTTCTCGAGCGGGAGGGAGCACCGGGTGTGGTTCAGCACAGCTTTGTGGACCTACGTACGGTGGGCGCTCTGCTGACCGGCATGTACCAGTGAGTGGGGCTCGGGACGGGGGCTTTTGGGTACACACCTGTGCGTGGGGATGAAAGTAAGGAAGTATAGTGCATCTCCGGCGTATCGATATAATTCTTACTTACTTGATGCAGTGGCGGCAGGTTTTGAGAGTGTAAAATTTCAAACTGGTACTGAACATGACTGTAGCCGCGGGAATAGTGAATGCATAGCGCAAACCAGCACTGGGTTGAGCGGCCCCATTCGCATGGGCACTTGCTAGACAGATGAGCAACGTCCGCTGGGGCTGCAATACTGCATGGGGTCCATTTGTGCCTTGGGCAGGCTACCAGTCAGCAAGAGTGTTGTGGACCGGTCGGAAAGAATGTCGGAGAGAAGTGGTCCTGTTCACGGCTGGGCTAGGGCAGGGGACGGGGGCCGCATCTCATGTCCGTGAACGGCCTTAGTAGTGGTACAGTACACCGGCTCGCTGCATTCCGTGGTTTGTATGTAGGATGTTACTGTCTGTGCAAAGTTCACGTAGGTTCGTCGCAGTCGAGTGGCGCAGCCTGAGTATGATCCCCTCACCTTTCTTGTCCTAATGCGCGCAGGAAAGCTAAAACCGGCCCTGGTGCACAGCCGCTGGAGCCACACGAGGGCGCGAGCGCCCTGCAACAGCAGCAGCAGCAGCAGCGGCCGCGGTCGCCGCCAGCACCGCCGGTGTAATGACAAAAGCTCCATTCGACAGGCGGGGAAGGGGAAGCGGTATCGGCAGGCAGCCCTCTACATTTGTTTTGAAGTCCAAGTATCCACGCCTCCGCAGCCATTTTATGTGCGCAGGCGTTGCTCCCAGCAGCGGTACGGTGTTGTCTGTGAGGTGATGAAGGCACGGGCAAGGCGGTGAACGAGGGATAGGGTGCGTGTCTGGGCATTACTACCTGGTCAATGCACGTGGGCAGGCCTCTCGTTTGTCGGTAATGCCAATTCATGAAACTTGGAGGTGGCCGGCCTCCCTGCACTGGCACCATGTAGGTTCGTGGGATTTGCCACTGCAGATTGTGCACTGAGAGACTGCTGGACAGGCTGGGCGCCTGTGGCTACATGGTCAGCATTGCGCGAGAGCGGGCTAGGTCAGCATTGGGCGAGAGCGAGCTGGGTCAGTAGTGTGCGAGAGCAGGGTAGAGCAGGACATGACGTACTCTTGGTGATCGGAGAGCAATTATAAAAGTAGGGTAGGCAGGAGTGCACACTTAATGGACGAGTGGGGGTATGGCGTCAGCTGCCACGTGGCAAGCAGCTCCAATCGCAGGGCACCATGCATGCGATGGGTTACGGTATACTGCAATTGGATGCGCTGTTGGTGGCGTACTTCGAGCCGGAAATCTGAGCCATAGCGCTGTTATGCGGCCGTATGCTTGGGCTCTGGACGGTGGTGCACTAACAATTCATAAACACTCTCGGCAAGTGGCCGGTTGGCACGTGGCACGAAGCGGAGGCACTGTGTCCGCCCGTGGAAGTGGGCCTCCAATACTCAGACGCCCCTGAGCAAGGAGGTTCAGCCCACTTTACCCAGCTTTGCAAAGCTGACGCCACTTGTCCAACACCTGCCTACACAAAGTCAAGCTCCGGTCAGGACGACAGGGGCAGGGCGGCAGGCCTGGCCAGACAAGCAGACGTACAGGCAACATGCAAGCACCACACACTGCCCTCTACATGGTCCCCAACAGGAGCCAATAGGACTCGCTCCAGGCATCGATGGCCGCCAAGCCCAAACCCCACGCCTCCCTGTGCCGTGTGCCTCAACCCTTGCCTGGATTCGGCGCTGAACACGTTAACAGGTTCAGATTCAGGTTTAAATTGCGTCTACGCAAGGAAAGCACTCCTGTTCCACATCACTCACCACGCACACCCACAACACCAGCAGCATCACTACCGCGGCATGCCACGGGTAGGGGAACAACGGAAGTTGGTTTCCACAGCTGCTTTTTGCCCTTTGCGTGACACACTGTGTTCTCATTCACGCTAGGCCACAGCAGCAACAAGCCACAGCACGGAGGACGACAGTACGGTATCCCAAAGCCCCCATGCAGCTTGGCCCATCGGGCATGCGCACACAAGCCCTTGGCTGCATGCCGTACATGTCTCCAGCCTCCTTTGCACGCCCCGGCCCACATGCCCCCGTGGTCCAGTAACCGAGGGCAGAAGCGCAGAAACACTATTTGTGAAGTCTTGAGGGCGTAAGCTTAGGGAGGGTAAGGTTGGGCTGCCTAGAGACTGCACGTGGTGTAAGCAGCTCGGCGCAGGTGGGGGTAGGCAGGGGCAGGCTGTCCTGCTGGAGCCGGGACGTATGCAACAGCTGGCATGTGTAGTTCAGGCGGCCATCTCAAGCCTTTCCTTGGAGATGAACTGGTGTGGCACGAACGAAAGTGGCAACAGGTGCCTGACGACAGGCGATGCCACGCTGAGCCCCGACACCGTGCCACAGCGCCCGCGGTTTGCAGGACAGGACGTCGGAAGCCATGTGATGTTTGTGGCGCAGCCGCACGAGGTGCAGGTCACGGCCAAGGCAAAACAAAGACAAAGGAAAGACATGTCGGAGCGGGCGTTCTTCTATGCCTGAGTTCACTCATTCCTCGTAGCATGGGCTTTAAGAGCAACTCAATGCATAATAGTATGTTACCATGGCCAGTTAGCAAGGGACGCGATGTCCAAGTTGCGCGTACGGCAGTTTATGCTGCCCCCGGGCGGCTCCTTGAGGAGCAGCGGGGACGGCCCTTCTCCCTCTTTTCACTTGGGTGAAACTAGAACAACCTGCAAAAATGGTGATGCAGGTGCGCTTCTCGGCGGCGGTCTAGGCCTGCCTGCGGCGGCACTGACATCCTTGAACTCAGCGACTTGCTAGCATCCTAGCCGCCTACGCGCCGCAACACAGTCTACATTAAATATGCTATTTGGCTCGTGGCGCAGGGGAACTTCAAGTTCCACCAGTACCAGGTGGTGGGCCGCCACCTGCCCACGGCCCAGGAGCCCAACCCCACCGTCTACCGCATGAAGGTGTGGGCCGAGGATGAGGTCAAGGCCAAGTCCAAGTTCTGGTGAGTCCTGAGGCAGTCGGTGCGCCGCTTTCAGGGAGGTAATCGGAGTCGGCAAAGCGAGGCACAAGAGAGCGCTGGTTCTAGTATTCTGAGTAGTTTCATCATAAGATGCACGAGTGATGTTGCGGCGGCCTGCAGTTAACAGCCGACTTGTCTCTGCTGTTCGCGCTAACAGGTACTTCCTCAGGAAGCTGAGGCGTGTGAAGAAGGCCAACGGTCAGGTCATCTCTTGCAGCGAGGTAGGCGATCTGTGCAGACGTCGGGAGGGAGGACGAGGCGAGGGGCCGGGAGGGATGGACGGGGTCGCGAATGGGCGTCAGCGGCGCGAGGCGGCACGCGCCAAGCAGCAACGCGGAGCCTCAGCGCGAGCGGCTGTGCCGGAGTGAGCTTGTCCGGGAGGAGCAGTAGCTGGGCCAGTTGGCGGTGCAACGCAGCGCCGGAGCCACCCACTGGAGAGGCTTGGAGCCATAGCAGCACAGCTCACGAATTGCGCCCAAGAAAGGGGCTATTCCTGTCTCCCCAGAACGGTTTTCATCTATGGTGAAGGAGCCGCATGGCAGTTCCATGGGCTCAGCGGCCCAGTTCCAGCAGCATTAGCCGGGTGTGGGGCAGCACGGGTGTGCAGCGCCTCTCCCTGCTGCCCCCGGCGCACACCTCGGCCCGCACGCCTCGGCCCGCAATTGAATCCAGAACAGAGCTTTTGAGGGTACGATATGTACGGAGCTACATTGCGTTGCTGGAGGGCCACGGTGCGGCAGCAGCAGGAGCTGCCTCCACTGCTACCTCCGTCGTACCGCCGGCGGTAGCAGCAGCAGCGGCGGCGGCGGCGCATGGGAGCGGCGGCAGCAGCAGCAGCAACAGCACCTCATTCAATGGATCAAGCGGAGGGATGTGGGTCGTAAGGGCTTGGCGCACACCAACACGGAGCAGCTTGGGAGCATACGCCTTGTCAGCTGTCCGGGGTATCGAGCAGCAGCAGGGATATTGCGGTGGTGACGCCCGGGGGCTGATACTGGCCGTGGTCTGGTAAAGGGAAGGTGGCCGCTCGCGGGCAGGAATGTGGAAACGGGGCTGTTCCGGGACCGTAGGACAGGAGGGACGGACGGGGCTGGGCCCTTCACCGAGTATGCCCGGCTGCTGGCGGCTTCACGGCCACCCGGTCGTGCGGGTTGTTCAGTGCCTAGGAGGGCTGGCGGATGCCTGCTCGGCTCAGGACTAATCCGACTCTCTCCGCCTCCGGCCCAGGCACACCTGGCTGCTTGCAGCTTGCCAAGCACCGTCCAGAATCCCTGTGTGCGCTGTCCGCTGTCCTCACCTAACACACACGCATCCCGCCCTATCCGCTGTCCTCACCTAACACACACGCATCCCGCCCTGCTGCACCCCTAGCACCGCTCCCCGCCCAACCCAAATGCCCTTGTGCTTGCCCCTGCACCACTTACCTTCCCCTCCCTCGCGCCCTCGCTCCAGATCTTCGAGAAGCACCCCACCCTGGCCAAGAACTACGGCGTGTGGGTGCGCTACCAGTCCCGCACGGGCGTGCACAACATGTACAAGGAGTACCGCGACGTGACGCTCAACGGCGCCGTGGGCCAGCTGTACATGGAGATGGCCTCCCGCCACCGCGTGCGCCCCGCCTCCATCCAGATCATCAAGACCGCGAACGTGGACTACAGCAGCTGCAAGCGCGCCAGCACCAAGCAGTACCACAACGAGAAGATCCAGTTCCCCGTCACCCTCAGGCTGGCCCGGCCCTCCGCCCCCGATTTTCGCACCCTGTGCAAGGCCAAGCGCCCCAACGTTGCCATGTTCTAAGCGGCGCGTGGCAGGGATGCACGGCGGCTTGGAGTTTGGCGTTGGCGTGGGAGCGGCGGCGGTTGCAGGAGCGGCGTGAGCTAGGGCGGCGGCGCGAGCGGCCTGGCGAACGGCGGCGACGGCGGCAGCAGCGGCTGGCGTGTGGGCTGCGGGCCGCTTGCGGAGCTGGTGGGGCTGCTGTGGCTGTGGTGGCGGCAGGCCCTCGGGTCCGGTGGAAAGAGCGGCTGCGGCGGTTCCCGCGGCCGCAGTGGCGGCGCGGGCGCTGCAGCAGCGGCGGCAGCGGGCGCAGCGGCGGGAGTGGGGCCCGCGTGGGGAGGCGGGAGCGCGGTGGTGCACCTGGCCTCCCTCGCGGGCGCTGCTGCGCCTTAAAGGTGGACCCCCACCCCTCATGTAACGCGTAAAGGAAAAGCTTTCGGTTACTGTCTTCACGGTATCAGGTCGAGGGCGTCAGCGGGACCAGGGGCGTCTTGGCGCTGGGTTTCAGTTGGAGGCCAAAGCTTGGGCTTGGGGCCTGGCCGGGCGGTTTGGGTGGGTTTGCCCCTCCACCTGGTCGGGGGGCGATTAGGAACAGCACCAGGGAAGCGGAGTACGGGCGGGGCCGGGAGGGTACGCGGTGGGGCCTGCACATGTCTGTGATCTGCTGCACGCAGTGGGCTGGGCAGGGATCGTATAATGCGCCGCAAAGCTACGCCAAGGTATTAGCTAGTGGCTGGTGCACTAGGCTTAGAGGGGCATTCGGGCCAGGAACGCAGGGAGGGCTGTTGCTGCGACCTAAGGTATGGGGCCCTAGGAGCACAGGGCCTCGGTGGCGGCGGAGGTGCTATTGCTTGGGGTTTGGATAGCCGTGGATCGCCCCTTAGAAGGGGTCAGCGATGGCAGCGTGCACGCCCTTTGCCAGCTCGCGTTAGCGGTGAAAATACGTGTCAGCTGGGGTCCCCTGCGTGTCAGCCTGGTTGCACCAGCAGCGACGCCGCCAGGTCAGCGCAGGCTTCGATTGTCGGGCGTGTCCAGATTCAGCTGCATGCTCAGGTTCCCTGCCGAAGCCTATGGCTTCCTGGGATTAGGAAAACAAACTCCCTGGGGCCCTGATACTGGGATAGGAAGGAGACCTTTTGTTGGTCTACAGTAGTGCAGGGGGGCATACGACCGAGAGCAACATCCAGGTGGATCGAGCACAAAGGTTTCATGGGGCACAACATTTACTTCCCCAGTGCTCCACGCCCTGTTCCCCATGCATCGCTTAGGGGTACTGATTGAGGCGGTAGGGTAGACTAGTGTTGAGCAATGTGACATGTATGGCAGCAGGGAAAAAGGCGACACCCAGGTACCTGCAGGCCAGGAGCTTGCTGGAGGTTGCGGGCTCCCCTGCTTGCAGGTGGCCAGTGGGGCATGCCGGCGTGCGTATGCCCGTGGATTTAGGATTGCCGCATGTGCTTATGTATAGCACTAACTGGCATGCTAGCATCAGCTTCAGCACGGCGGTGCCTGGACGCCACGTGCCAAACCGGTGAGCCGTGACACGTCCTGTGAGCGCTAGTGAGAGCTGATCGCTGGTATGACGAAGCCCCTGCCTCTGACAGTCAATACTGATGGGAAAAGGCTTACTGATAAGAGGCTGTAAACCCCACAGAGTCTTTCTAGTATCTCGCGCCTACATACTTAGCCCGACGACGTATGTACTGACTAGCAATACCCAGCAGAAAAGCTGGAATGGTATTCATGCAGGTCTAAATATAAGCATGTTATAAATTTGCCTGCGGAAAGGGCGGAGATGGCGCTTGAGTTCAACGTCGCGGAATGGTGCAAAGCCGACGAGCGCGGTCAGCACGCCCCGGTTACGGTCAGCGGCCCCCAACAAGTTTTTTGCTGGTCTCGAGTTCCAAAGGGAGAGCCGCTCGAAGGCCAATACCAGTACGGGGAAGCTCTGTGTGAGTACCCTGGGTCCGCCTGCCCCGCCCTGCCCTGGGCCCCCCGCCCTGCCTCGCAGCAGCCCCGCTGCCAGCTGTCCCCCTGCCTCCTGCTTTGCTCCCATCAGCATGTTCACTTGGCCCTCATGAAATCCTTAGGCACCAACCATCCCAGGACACCATACCGCGCACTCCGGTCAGGATACGCTTTGGCCGAAGCCCTATCTAATACACGCCGCCACCTAAATGTGCCAGCCGTCCGCGTCTCCCGTCCCTCACTCGCGGCTACGGTAGCGCATTCGTCCGACACCTGTTAACACATTGTGAAACTGCCCCCTTTCCTTCCTTGCCCTGACTGCAACTGCAGGCCTGCGGCAGCACACGGACACCACGCCCCTCTCACAGGCTGACCGTTACCGTTTCCGGTCCGTTGCCGCTCTGCATTTGCGCCTCACGCAAGTCCACCCCCAGCATATCCCAGCACATCCTTCCGCCCATACGGCAATGCGTTGACGACAACCCATCTCCATAGGTCTTTACGAGTCCGCACGCCCCTCAAAAGCGCCAAATGAAAGTGCCTCAGCCTTCCACTGCCCCCGTTTCTCACTCTGAACCTACCAGTATGTGTCCCCTCTGTGCTTCCTTTGCCCTAACTGCAACCGCAGGCCTGCGGCAGTACGTTGACCCCACGCCTCTCATCGGCACCGACCTCAACGAGGGCTACCCCGACCAGTTCGTTCGGAAGGACGACCCGGACGATGCCGTACCGGTTGACGTGATCGTGTACGGTGCCATAACGGCGGGCCTGCAGGTGGAGGGGCTCGTGGACATCGTCACGTTCCGGAACAACCTGTGAGGCGGAGGGTGTTGCGGCGGGGCATAGCGGGCGGAGAAACAGTGTGAAGGTGCCAGGGACGGACATGCTGCCACTTGAATCCAAAGAGCGTCGGGCCTGGCACAGCTTAAGTGACCACGCACGCAAGGCACTTAATAACGTGTCAGTGTGCCCCTTGGCTCTTGTGTCCGCCCCCATGCGTGCCGAACAGCAAGCCTGCCGTTTCCCTTTGCGAATCTGGAGCGTGTGCGGGGGTGGGAGCAAGTGATAAGGCTGGACGGGAAGGAGATGAACCAACACCTATTTTCATCCTTGAAGCACGAACAGATTCTCCCGCAACCAACACACGGAACGCCTTTACCGACCCCAGCAAGCGCCGGGCCATCCGCTCCGTCCATTCGTCTGAACGTCCCGGCCCGTTCCTGCCCGCACTGCACCCCCTCCCTGCCCTGCTGTAGCAACAAGCTGTGTGTGACGCCGCTGCAGCCCTGCGACCCATGGGTCGCCTGGCCACCTTGCCCACCGCACAGCGCGGGGCTGTCTTGGAGACAGGCACTCCTGTGATCAGAACGCAAAAGACCCTTACCCAGCTAGCACCATTCGCTAGCGCCATTCCCCTAACCAGCCATGTCCTCTGCTGCCCCGCTCTACAACCCCTGCACCCCTCCCTCCCTCCCGTGCATGCAGCAACAAGCTGTGCCTGACACCGCTGCAGCCCCGCGACCCATGGGTCATCGACGCCACGCTGCTGGAGGGCACGATGTACCTGCAGATCGTCAAGGAGCCGGGAGGCCAGCAGCACCAGCCGGGGTCGGACATGGATCGATTTACGTACTACGGGTGCGTGTCGACACGTGTGTGGCACATACCGTACAGCGTTGTGGGATGCAGGGAGCTACTGGAAGGGATTTGAGACAAGCAAGAGAGGGCGTGTGGCGGCATGTGTCGTGCACGTCAACCGTCTCGGACTTGTGCTTGTGCGTGTGGAGGCGTGAGGGTTGGGGAGCAACATAAGGGCGGGGCAGCGGCAACAGCAGCAGCAGGTGTGACCGTCTGTTATGACTGTTGGAGGCAGCTGGGAGCATCTGCAGAGTGCCTGACGGAGGCCCTGCCCAGCCCTGGCCTACGAGCCTCAACACCTAGCCAAAAGCACAGCAACGGGGCATCGCCTGCAGGTTACGGTACCTGCAGAGGTATGCTCATTTCTCATGGCTCGTGAGCCACACAGGACGCGCCCTCCTCCCTGTTTCCGTGTGCGGTTCCTGTATGTGCTATCCCACTTTTGCACGTTCCCCCATCTTCATGCAACCACGTGCCCACCTCCACCTTCGTCCTCCTGCCTGCAGCTACAAGTTCGAGTCGCTGTGTACGGCAGGGGAGGGCATGCTTGTGGACACAACGGGAGAGTGAGTGCAGGGGCCATGGACTTGCATCTGATGCTCTGGCGCGTGGGAAGTGGTACGTGCCAGTGGTGAAGTGCAGTACTGGTGTACTCGAAGAACGTTGTAACGTGCTTACACGCACCGTCATGGTCATGGTGCACGTGCGGCTGGGGCGGCACCGCGTGCTGATGGCTGCCCCGGTGGACGCATTGTGACACACACTCGATACACACCCTCTAATACGCACCCTCTCCCAAAGGGGATAGTATATAGAAAGCCTCCGGTGACACACAGGTTCGCGGTCATGGTGCATGTGCGGCTGGGGAGGCACCGCGTGCTGATGGCTGCCGAGTTAAACGCACAGTGACACGTACTCTTCGTATACCCGCCTTTATACACACGCCCTAATACACAGGTTCGCGGTCATGGTGCATGTGCGGCTGGGGCGGCACCGCGTGCTGATGGCTGCCGAGTTAAACGCACTGTGACACGTACTCTTCGTATACCCGCCTTAACACACACGCCCTAACACACAGGTTCGCGGTCATGGTGCATGTGCGGCTGGGGCGGCACCGCGTGCTGATGGCTGCCGAGATTGATGCATGGGAGCCCCCGCCCGAGGGCGTGAGCTCAGAGGACGAGCGCTACGTGGGGTATGTGGAGCTCAAGACATACAAGTGGGTAGCGTTGCATTTCAGGGGTGACAAAAGCATAATGTCCCTGGGCGGACATGCCAAAGAGCAGTCGCATCACCGCGACAAGCAAACTTGGGGTGCCTTACCACCTTTGCGGGCCAACCCCTATTGCTCACCCCCGTATCCCGCTGCGCAGCACGCCACGGAGCCAAAGGGCGGCACTGCCTTTTCTTATTTTGGCAAATCGATTTGCTTTGCCCTTGCCACATTCCTTGCGCAGCACGCCCCTGGGCGACCGAGCCAAGGAGCGGCACTACCGCGACAAGTACCCCCGGTGGTGGATCCAGTCGTACCTGGCGGGGGTGCCCACGCTGGTGGCGGGAGGGAGGGACCGAGCGGGGAAGCTGCTCTCGGTGAGTGGATGGGTCATCCCTTTGGACCATCACAATGCATTACTTATTTCATACAATTACGGTATCTAGGGCAAGAGCGGCCGGATGGGGGTGCCCACGCTGGTGGCCGGAGGGAGGGACCGGGCGGGCAAGCTGCTTTCGGTGAGTGGATGGGCCATGGGGTGCGTGGTGGCAGATCTGGTTGAAAGGGCGGAAAGAATTCAGCAGGGAGCAGTCGGTAGCAGTCTCAGGGCAAAGTGGCCGACGGGGCCTGGACGGGGATGCGTGACGAGGGCGCAGCAGACGTCCTCTAGCCTCCTTCCCTGTCCTTAAGGTTGACGGCAGTACAGTGGGGCTTCACACCAGTCCCCCACCCGCCACCCCTCAGGTCGAGCGGCACCTTGTGGCCCGCCTCCCCGCCATCGCCCTGGAGGCCGGCGCCCCCTTCACTTTGACGGTTTAGATGAGGCTTTTACATGAGTCCCCCACCCGCCACCCCTCAGGTTGAGCGCCATCTAGTCGCCCGCCTCCCCGCCATCGCCCGGGAGGCGGGCGCCCCCTTCGACGCCCACCGCCTGCTTCGCTTCGCGGACTGCGCGCTGACGTGGATGGCGCGCGTGGCGGGCTCCCGGCCGGGCGAGCACTGGCGCTTCGAACACGTGCCGGCGCGTGGGTGCATCGAGGCGCACGTGATGGAGGGCGGGGACCTGCCGGCACGTGTCGACGCCGTATACCGTGACGCGGCGGAGGCGGCGGCGGGGGGGCAGCAGGAGGGGCAGCAGGAGGGGCAGCAGGAGGGGGAGCAGGAGGGGGAGCAGGGGTACGGGGAGGGTGCGGAGGAGGAGCAGGAGTATGTAGCTGGGGGGTACCAGGTGTCGGGTGTGGGGGATGTGGATGGCGGGGAAGGGGAGGAGGAGGCGGGGTAGGGGAGATGCTGTGGGACGACGGGGGAGGGGACATGGGTGGAGTCGGTGGAGTGTGTATTAGGATGTGGTGCAGGGGTGTACAAAGCACGACACACGGCAAAGCTGATAAGGGAGCGAGAGCAAGGACGGTTGCTAGGGACCGAGGCTGAAGCTGTAGGCAAAGTTGCTGCCGTCCTATTTGATCTGCTGTCCAGGCTCATCTTTTGCAAGTAAGCAAGCTATGTTGGTGGGCCCCGGCCTGTGGAGTCTGCGGAGTGCGGGCTGCTGTGATGGCTGCGGAAATGTGCGAGTTTAGGCGGGTGCGGGAGAGGAGTTGCTCCGCTGTCGGTAGCCAATGAACGACCAATGTCACGTGGCGTGGGTACAGGCGTACCGGTACAGCACGGTAGAATTGCATTGCCGGTGCCTGCCGGTGCCGTCAAACGCTGTTATGCACGTCATGTCACGTATGTGGCAATAGTCTGTGCTCCGCCCCCACGTCCCCACTGTCTCTCTGGACGCGCGTTACGGGGCCTGCAACGGTAACTGTTCGCGTAAGAACATGGCTCGGCATAGCTGCGTGCACTCCACTGGCGATAGGTAGGACAGCTGTGGTGCCGACTCCGGGTCAGGTAAACGGACAGAAACCGGACCTGGAATTGTGTGAAACTACATGTTCATGATGCCAAGTGGTACGAAACCTTGCGAGGTATGCGCCAAGCCTGCTGGGCAGACCGTGCATCATGGTGTTGACACCCCCTTTGCCAACAGCATACCGTAGCAACCTATAACAGATCTAAGGCATCCAACAAGCCGTGACACAGGACCAACTGATGAGGGCAGACAAGGGTGCAAGCACTCCCTCCTCGTACCCTTCCAACGGTATGGTACATCACCTGCATACGTGCGCACACGAACTGGCGCCGTACGGTGCGTACGGCACCAGGGGAGCCCTGTATGGCACCACGGAATGCCCATGAGGCCTACGAACCAGGCTGCCCCGAGCCCGGTGACGGCACGCTTCATGCACCCCTTGCAATGCCGCAAGACCTACCATACTGTACAAACAAAAACGCCATGGGCGCGGCCATTTGATATGGCCAGCACCCACGTGGGACACCATGCGAACCCCAAAGCTATGGCATTGCCTCCGCGAGGCCTGAACAGAATACCGGTAGTGTAAAGCTATTTGCTGCAAGCTCAACACAACAAGGTGCAACGCCTTGCCCGAACCCAGGAGGTCTTTCCCCTTGCCCGTGGTCCTACCGCCTGCAGCCTGCCCATAAGAGCCACCTGCGGCTCAAGCATGCCTTTGGCACAGCAACTCCAGCAAGACCCAACTCCGTCCAACAACGGCAAGGCTTTCGCCTAAACTGGCCAGTATGCCATTGGCACGCAGCACATCACTGCGGGACGGCAACACGACATACCTCCTAACGCATGCGGTGTGCCTAAGGCCGCAAAGCCTGCAGAGCACGGGTCCGGGGCGTACCGGTATCCACCAGCCAGCAGCCCTTTGGTCGTCCTGCAGCCTAATGCGTCTGCATGCGTCCATGCCTCCAGGTGTGGCCCCATCCCACCTGCACACTAACCCACGCCCGGGACGCCCAGGCGCCGTAGACCCCGACGGCCCCACGTCCAATGATACGCAAACCACCCGTACCACGCACCCCTCCTGCACCTCGGTAAGAGCTCTCCTGCTTCCTCTGAAACTAATGATCTTGTCTGTGTTCGGGGTATGTATCCCGATTCCCGCAACTGCATACGCTACGCACCCCTCCTGCCTTACACGGTTTCTCGCGTTTTACGCGTACCTCTCCTGCCCAAGCCCTGCGCGTTCCCAGCTGGCTCCCCCAGGCTCCTCTGTTGTACAGGCACTGCTGCACCAACGGCAGGCAACGGGCGAAGAAGACTAACCTACCCGCAGCAAATACACCAACGACACTAACGATACCAACGGTTCAAGTGCAATAAGAAGCCACGCGGCGTCTCCCTGCAACCCTACCTGCCCCCTCAACATCCCGCCGGCTGCAGCGCTTCTGCCCTCCTGCAATCAACCCCAACAGCTGTGTTGCGGAGCTACCACAATCTGCAGCTACCGTGCTCCTACTCCCTGTTGCACCACACCTACCCCGCGTCAAGTCATCATTTTCTGCCAGTGACCCGAACAGTGCCTTCCTGCTTACTTCGTGCTGCTTTTCATACAAACCTTGCCTGCAAGCAAGTACTCTATCCGGCCTTCGGGTTCTGCACTGCAACACCCACCGCAAGCGAGGTTCATGACAACCCATGCAACGTCCCAAGGCCCTGGGCCACCCGCCATGCCGTACAGTGGCCTCGAGCAGCTCGCGGTACCAGCCGTACCTCCATCAGCATTGCTCCTGCGTTGACCCTCAGGACAACAAACCACACTTCTCCTCCCACGTGCCCCTCACGCCTTCCGGCGCTTCTCCACCGCCACCACCAGCGAGGCCGCAATCCTCTTGCGCAACGACTTGCTGCTCTTCCGGCTCTCTGCCTCCAGCCCCGCCGACGCTGCCCCACCCGCCACCGCCCCCGGCCCTGCCCCCGCCCCCGCCACCGCCACCGCCCCCGCCCCCGACTCCTTTCGGGCGGGCTGGACTGCAGGGCGCACTTTGGCGGTGCCGCCGGGCAGCTGCTTGGCAGCTACGGTGCGTGACGGTGGTAATAACGGCGTCTCGCTTTTCATCTTCTTGGCAAGGAGCGCGAGCCTCTTGGCCCTCAGCTCCTGCTTAGCCGCCGCCGCCGCTGCTGCCCAGCGCAGCCCCGCCGATGAGACTGGGTTCAATACCGCCGCCGCAACAGCGGCCTTGTGTCGAGCCGCCGCCGCCGCCGCTGCTGCTACCTGCTCCGCCGATGCCTTCTTGGCACTCTCCTTCCCGTGGTCCCGGCTGCCGCTGCCGCTCCCGCTCGTGCCATCGCCGGTCTTCCCGTCCTTGATGGTACTGCTCTTGCTCTTCCTGTTGCCGCGGGAGTCGTGCGCTACCGCTGCTGCTGCCGCGGGCACTGGCGCTGGCGCATGCGCCGTTGCCGTACCCGCGCGGTACGCCGCCTTGACCTGCACCGTGTCGCCGGCACGTGCTGCCGTACGCAGCTTCAGCCAGTACGACACAGCGCGGCCGTTGGCGTGGTCCTCCGCTCGCGCGCCTGCGGACACAACACCGCGGACACGACTTTGTGGGTAGGTAAGTACGCGTAAAACGCGAGAAACCGTGTAAGGCGTCAGGGGATCGCGGAAACGCTGGTGCTGGGTAGGTAGGTGTAAACGGGTTGCGAAGACAATGTTGAGGTGCAGGCGCGGTCTGGGAAGCACAAGGATCTGGGTGTTAACGGTAAGAGTGCAGGGGCAGGAGCAGGGGCGGCTAAAGTGGAGTGGTGACGTTTCCCTAACACTCCGGAGGAGGGTCTCACAACGTGGGTCAGCTGGCGATGCGTGGTGTTGTGTCACGTGCTAGTTGCCAGCTATTGGTTTTCAGGTAGGACAGCTTGCAAATGTGACGCTTGTGCAGAGAGAAGGGGCGGTGGGTGCCTGGAGCTCCCGCTTACATGGCAACGTGCAAAGGAGCACTTGCCGTTGGCAAGTGCAGCAGCAAACTATACTCCTCATTGCTCTTCAACAGGTGGGCTCGCACCTGTGCCCCAGAACGCGCACTGGCTGGCCCGGCAATCGCACACGAAGCAGAAGCACTGCGTTCAATAGGGTAGGGCAATGGGGCGAGGACAGGACACACGTTGCACGAGGAACGAAAACCGTCAAGGTGCCTGCCACTGCTGGCTGGTGCTGCATGGATCTTGACAAATCACTCGATCGCCTCCCATGGTGCTGCGCATGTAGGGTGCATCGGCGTGCCAGGGGACAGCCCAAGCGCTCCAAGCGCCTGAAAGCCATCTCGCCTGTTTCGTCCACCAGTACCATGTGTGGCCTCTATTGCAGCATGCAACTGTGGGCCGCTTTACTAGGTATGCATATCCCCACACCACGCGGATGCGTACGGTATTAGTGGTTAGTGACTGGCTGCCCACCTGCGGGCAGTGCTGTCGGTTGGCCAAGGCCACCCCCATGATGAAGGGGTGGCACAGGCAGTCCACCCGGCAGTGGGGCAGGTGGCGCCCGGCGTCCTGCAGACAGCGGAAAGCGTGTTGGCGTTTGCAGCCAGTCCTTGATGTGGCACCCGAAGGTGGTGAGGAGAGGGTTCCTGCAAGAGAAGGGTTTCCTGGGAGAAGGCTGAACAGCGCCCCGCCAGTTTACCCCGCACGCCCATTACATATCAGGGCATACTGGCAACAATCCAAAACCTACCTGTCCCACTTCCGCAACCATCTGCACATCGTCGTCGTGCTCCGGTTGGGCTTTGTGCCGCGCATTTCGAGCGGATGTTGTCGTTTCCTGCCGTTGGTTTGCCGGCTTCAGCTGTGCAGTCGTCGCAACCTCTTCTGCATTGTGCTTGGGGTCGTAGACTAGTACCACATCGCTGTCGCAATCCGAGTCTGAGTTGCACCGCTGCTGCCTAGAGTGCTTTGCAAGGCGCGAAAGGAGGGAACTCATGCTGGCCCCACGCTTCTTGCCGCCTTGGCCATCAGGTCTCTGTTTCTTGGGCGTTAATGAATCGATATGCATCGCAAGAGGGCAGGAGGTGTGAAGCCCAGCCGTTACGTACGCGCGAACTGCTCGCAAGGCTCACCCTTCTATCACAAAGGGTGTATCCCTTACTTCCTATCCCGCATATATGTAATGCTTACCTGGTGCTGCCCTGAAAAGCGGCGTGTCTGGCTAAAGGAGGACATGCGCTGACGCGCGTGCCGTGCATGTCATGTGGGCATGCCGCTAGCCCTTCGCCCTCTTTGGCCCCTGCTGTACTGGACGGTGAGTAAATGCCCTTCGCATATGCGAGCAGTACTTTCACCGCGCACTTCTTGAAGCCTTTGTGCATGTGACACTCAAGCCCAGGTACCGTTGAGGCATGGGCGTACTGGACGCCTGCACACCAGTGCACACCGCAGTGGCCTGCACAGGGGCCTGGGCCTGCAGGTCCGAGGAGCGTTCACTTCACTGCGGTCCGTTGCAGCAGACAAACAATCTGGTCATGCGCGCAGACGGAGGGCCAACGCCGTGCACACCCGGTTAGGTGGAGCACGACCAGACTCACAAACCTTGCACAAAGTACGGAGCCCAACGAATGTATACCCCTTGCCCTCCACGAGGGCCTGAAGCCGTACACGGCCGCAGCACGTACGGTAAGTTCCAGGCTCGAAGCATCGAATCTGCTAGATTGTGCACCTGGTATAATAGCGAAAAAGGCACCTGGGGCAGCTGTGAAAAAGCACGCCAGCAGATCTGCATAGTGCAGTGGAGGCCAGGTGGAGGCGTTGGACGCTGGGCCGAGAGGCAGGTCGCAGTGACACGCAACACCATGTCTTTGTGCATGCCGTACGGCCTCATGTCTTCCACACCTGACAAAAGCTATACCAGCATTTATCGTTCACAGGCACAATAATGGTGGCCATAAGGTGTGGGAGGTATGCGGCAGGTGTGGGGCCTTGCCGGCGCCAACGAAGGGTTTGCTGGACGTTGCGGGAGCGTGTTGACACAAACCTGAGTGCTACAAAGTGTTCGGGGTCTGCAGCAGGAAGTTTGGGGTGTTGCATGGCAAGGGGCACGGGCCAGAGGCAGCGGAGGGCGAATTGGCTCCAGCCTCCAGGCCGACCTGTGAAGAAGTCCCATGGGTCAGTATATAGCAGGACATGTTACGCAGGAAAACGCAAACGTGATAACAGTATACACAATTATCGTTGTTGTTTTATGAACTGTCCAGCATAAGAAAGGCAGCGGGGAGCCAGTCGCGAAGCGCGCGGCCCTTGCCTCAGTTACCCCCAGAGCATTGGTACAACGATGCAAAATAAAGGCCTCTTACACAGCTACTCTGACGCTCAATTCCCTACACACACGTGTACCGGAGAAGCATTTTAGCGCGACTGAGTGGCTTTGGGGCTTTCGTGCGTTACGTCCAACCGCCTCACGACAAGCAAAATTATTGCGTTCGAATTGTAAAAGTAAATACATTCTTAACGTGGAGTTGTCGCAGATACGGCCCGACTGTGACCGTTTCCGGCTGTCGCATGCAGTGTCAACTACTCAGTTTCGGCGAATTGAAAGCCCCGACTCCAGCGAACTGCGTGTGATCCCTGAAGTTCCAGGGAACTTGTCAGATCGCGAACTATAATTACTTGCTACCGCACCGACACTTCAGAAACAGCCCTTTCAGTGATACTCGCAAGAGTCTAGAAGTGTTGAGTCGTTCAGGTGCAGCATGGCATACAAGCAGTTGCAAGGGAACAGGACTGTTGGTTCTGCAGCTTTCGCAGCCGGCAGGCCTTCTGCCCCTGTGCAATTGAGGGTTCCGCGCGGCAGGCAATCGCTGCACGTTGCTGCTGTTGCCGAGGCGGAGAAAACGGCGACCACGACTTCTTCTAGTGCGTCGGCGGCCCCTGTGGCCGCTGATATCTCTCACAAGCTCCGCTATCAGTTTGGCAAGACCGCAACTCCGCAGTCGGCCCGCGATGCCTATCTCGGCACTGCGTGGAGCGTTCGCGAGAAGCTCATTGACTCCTTTGACAAGACTCATGAGTACTGGCAGTGAGTAACAGCACAGGGCGTTGAGAGGCCGTCGGAGCCAACGCGCACGCCACCATCCCGAGAGCAGCTAACTTGCGTTGACTTCAGCTTCACTAAACTGGCCAAGTTGAGCACATATCATTGATCCGATCAATTGCACTCCCGCCTGCAGTCAAAGCCCCTCGCGGGTTTGGCGGCATGTTACGCGACGCACAATTCTCTGATCTCCGGTACAAATTTGAGCGCCTGCCCCTCCTGCAACGCTCATCCGCAGGAAGCAGGACCCCAAGTTCATCTACTACCTGTCCGCGGAGTTCCTGATGGGCCGCTCGCTCATCAACACAGTCTACAACCTCAACCTGGAGGGCGACTATGCTGCGGCCCTCAACAAGCTGGGCTACGAGATGGAGGCTGTTGCGGACGCTGAGCGCGACGCAGCCCTTGGCAACGGAGGCCTGGGCCGCCTGGCTGCCTGCTTCCTGGACTCCATCGCCACCCTGGACCTGCCCGGCTGGGGCTACGGCATCCGCTACAAGTACGGCATGTTCAAGCAGGTGCGTTGGGGCATCCCCCCTCCCCCCGCCAAACCCTGGCCTTCGCGGCCTTCCCCTCCACCTGCGGTGCACGCGAATCACGCGAACCGACTACTTAAATGCACGCAGTAATTGACGTAACGCATATGGGACATGGAGGCCTGGAGCTATGGGGCTGGGGTGTTGGGCTCCCATATGATCTGCGTCCTCCCCTCCCTTGCTTCCCCTCCTTCGTCGCCCAGCTTCAAACCTCCCGCGGGCAACAGCAACCAGCCATGCGTCCTTTGTGCCGCTCCCGTACGTGCCCTCTTTCCGTTGCCCTCCGCTGCCATCTACACCCTCCGCAAGCACAGTGCAGCCCCCACCCATTCCCCCAACAGCACCACCAAACCTCGTCCGGCCCCCATGTGCTGCTGCACCCCTCCCCCAGGGGCTGAACAACGGCTACCAGACCGAGATGCCCGACATCTGGCTAAACAACGGCAACCCGTGGGAGATCCGTCGCGACGAGGTCAAGTACGAGGTGGGTGGGGAGCGGACAGGGGCGGCGGCGAGGGGGCATGAATGAAGGTCCTTGGGTGTCGTCAGGGGTCCTTAGGTGTTGCTGGACGAAGACGCGCACTGCAGGGGTCTGTGGGCGTGCACACGTTGAGGCAGAGGTGTTGTGTACGTAGGGTGTTTTACAGGGGCACAATGGCCTGTAGCGGGGTGGGAGGCTTGGGCTAGCTCTGGGGCCCTTCGAGGTCGAGGTCGAGTGATAGATGGTGAGGAGCAGCCTTGGGTGCAAGCGGCATTCCGGAGGGACTGAAGCGGGGTGCATATGTAACCGCCTGGCTACCTACAGGTGTGCTGCGCCAGAGCGGCGGTGTCGGTCGGGTTGGCTTTCCGCGCTCTTGATATTGTCCGATTGACACGTCCTCATCTTGTTCTTTCAGGTCGGCTTCGGCGGCCGCGTGGAGCGCCGCAAGAACGGCAACAAGGAGGTGTCGGTGTGGACCCCGGCGGAGAAGGTGCGGATGGACAGGAGGTAGTGAGGGCGGGGGGGGGGTGGGGTGGGCGGGGGCGGCGAACACGTCAGGGGGTTAGGTGGGGTGGGAGGCGCTGACTGGATGTGTGCTATTGGGCGGTTGAAGGGGCGTCCGTATGCTGGCCTCGGGGTGTGCAGCAGAGATGCAGCAGGACGTTGTTTGGAGTGCTGCTGGTGAGGGGGTAATGGCGTAGGATGGACAGACAACACGTGGGAGACGGGTGGGGTGGGGTGGGGTTTGGGCAGTTCAGGGGACAGTCACGTGTCACAAGACCTGGGTTCAGGCACCAGTAGGTCAGCAGGCGATGCCCAGCTGCGCACACTGTTGCGGGCGGGGCAAGAGGGGAGGTTTGCAGCCACGAAACTAAGCACCGGCCACTGCTTATCCGACGGGCTGCTTCACGCACTATCGGCCCGCTAGCGCCGTGAGAAAGGGTTCTGGCGTTGGGCCGCGGGCGCAACTACCACCGCTGCTGCTGACCCGCTGCTGCCCCCACTGTCCCCCCACAGGTGATCGCCCAGGCGTACGACAACCCCATCCCCGGCTACAACACGCCCACCACCTCCAACCTGCGCCTGTGGGACGCGCTGCCCTTCACCGAGTTCGACCTGGGGGCCTTCAACGCGGGAGAGTACGACAGGGTGAGGCGGCTGAGTGGGTGTGGGTTTGGTTGGTGGAGCTGTATGCGTACAACTGGGATTTTCGATTGGTGGGGTGCGCGACCGGGGGGCCGTTGACGCGGGAGACGACGACTGGGCGGGCAGGCTTGGGTACATTGGCTTGCGCAACTGCACGCATGGAATGTGCGCAAATGGGGGTGCCTCTGTTGCAAATCAGCGGCCGGGAGGCCTGCAGTGCAAATTTGTACAGCAGGATGAGCAGGCGGGGATGCGTCGCAAGGTTTTTAGGGCTGCTGTACAAACGATAGGGGTGGCTGCGGCAGCTTTGTCCACATGGGAAGGTCCACGGGCTGGGAGACAGGACGGAGGGGCGAGTTGGCAGGATGTTTACCGTAGCCAGGTAGATCTCGTGCACCTGAATTGCTGCCCTTCCTCTCCAGGCCTCAACGCCTGGCGCGCACACCGCGGCAACCCGTTCCTGTCGTGCCTGCACTGCCTCCTCCTCCCCAGGCCATGCTGGAGCGTGAGCGCGCCGAGGCCATCAGCGCCGTGCTGTACCCCAACGACAGCACCCCCGAGGGCAAGGAGCTGCGCCTCAAGCAGCAGTACTTCTTCGTGTGCGCCTCGCTGCAGGTACGTCAGCGAAACGACTGTAAACTACGCTAGACGCTTCATTAATGTCACGACGGGGGTACTCCCGGGAAAGCGGTACACCGTGTGCGCTTTGCTACAGATGGGCGTGAGTGTGGGTGTGGGCTGTGGGGCGGGGCGAAGAACAAGGGTGCCGAGCCATGGTGACGGCGGCGGATGCCAGCACTATTAGCTGAAAAGGTCCCACATCGTTGCAGCCTGGAGATGTGGGCTGCAGTGTGGCTGTTATTGGCAAGGCGGGCGCGTGTAGGCCTCAGCGCCTCGCTTGACGCCTTCCGCCTACCATTCCCTGGCCCCTACACCACCTATTCCCTCCTCTCCCTTCAGGACGTGATGGCCCGCTTCAAGGCTGTGCACGGCACCTCGTGGGAGCTGTTCCCCGAGAAGGCCTGCTTCCAGCTCAACGACACGCACCCCACTATCGCCGTGGCGGAGCTGATGCGGCTGCTGGTGGACGTGGAGGGCCTGGACTGGGACGCCGCCTGGACCGTCACCACCAAGGTGCGTTGTATTATCTTTTGTGGGGTGTGTGTATTAGCGTGGGGGCTGTATGTTGGGGTTTGATGTGGCTGCTGGTGGACATGGAGGGGCTGGACTAGGACGCGGCGTGGACCGTCACCACCAAGGTGCATGTGTATTAGCTTTTCTTGGGGGTGTGACAACAACAGTGTGTGGGGGACTGGCGGGGGAGGATGCTCCTGTGGACAGCCTGGACTTCGAGATGGGGCACAGAGGTGTGAGCCTCAGGATATCCCGTCGCAGTGTGCGCGGGGCAAACGCCGTGTGTAGGCGCCACAGAACCACTACAGGGCCTGGCCCGTTCGACGCATGACGCGGATCAGGCTGGGCGAGGCTGGGCAGGGTCAGGAGGATGGAGGGGCAGACAATGGCGGAACTGGTGCTGGCGGCACTGCACCTCGAAAGCGGCTCGGGGCGTCGGGCGCTGAGCCGGGCCAGGACCAGTTGTTTACGATGATGAGCTGGAGCTGGCGGGGCCTCATGTGCTGGAGGTGCGGTGACGAACGCCTGGGCGCTGACGTTGGCGCCATTGCCCCTTGTGGTCATCCCGCGCAGTGCCTCAACTACACCAACCACACGGTGATGCCCGAGGCGCTGGAGAAGTGGCCGGTCAAGGTGATGGCCAAGATGCTGCCGCGCCACATGGAGATCATCGAGGTGGGGGTGGCAGCTTGTGCGCGTGTGTGCGGGCATGCTCAGTGTATGGACCTGACGAGTGCTGCATACGGCACGTGGACAAGCTGTTTGAGGAGGCGCCTGGCCTGCGTCGCATGCCATACGCAATCATGGGGGACGCGGTGGCGGGTGTGTGTGGAGCTTGCATGGTGCATGGTGGTACGGTGGGATGCTAAATAACATGCTTTTGCGTGCGCCCTGCAGGTGATCAACGAGGGCTGGACCAAGTGGCTGTCGGGCCACCTGAAGGACCTCAAGGGCGAGGAGAAGGCCCAGCGCATCGCCGCCATGTCCATCATCCACGAGAACCCCTGGAACAAGGACGAGATGTGGGTGGCCGCGGGGGGCTTGCAGGGGGGCCAGCGGAGGGTTCAGCCGGAGCTGTACGCTGCCTTGGTGCTGTCGCTGTACCGCCTACTGTACGCGGCATATGCTACTTGGTGCATCTTTTGACGTGCTCCATCAGACGGCGAGAATACCATCGAAGGTACAGCGCTGTCCACGCAGTAGTACTTGGTGGGGAGTGCCGTCGTACGGATTAATGAACAGTGACCCTTGTTGCCCCGCCGCCGGTGCTGCGGCTGCCTCCGGTCTCCCCTGTCCTCAGGCTGGTCAACATGGCCTACCTGGCGGTGGTGGGCTCCTCGGCGGTCAACGGCGTGGCGGCCATCCACTCCAACATCGTCAAGGACGAGATCTTCAACGACTTCTACCAGGTGGGGGTGGGTGGGTGGCTTTTTATGGGGGAGGAGGGCAGTGGGGAGTTGATGCGGTGGGGAGGGGGAGCAGGGAGGCTAAGTATCTGAAAAAAGTGGTGTGCAAGGTGGAGCGGTGCAGGAGAAAAGCAATGCACCCCACCTGCGTGCGGCAGGCGCGGCAGAAGGCTAGTGCTAGGCGTTGAACGCCGCGATGGCCCATTCGGCCCTCGCCTCGTACCCTCGTCCCACAGATCTTCCCGTCCAAGTTCCAGAACAAGACCAACGGCGTGACGCCCCGCCGCTGGCTGGCGTGGTGCAACCCAGAGCTGTCGGCCCTCATCACCGAGGCGCTGGGCAGCACCGACTGGTGGGTGGCGGGGAGGGGAGGGGGTTCGGGTTAATCGCAAAGCGGCAAAGTGGCAAATGGAAACAGTCGGCCTGCGACCAGCGGCGGGAAGGCGGTGTGTGAGTGGGTGTGGGTGGAAAGGGGCGGAAATGGCTGGGTTTGGCTGCTGCGCCATTGTTCCCGAGGTTGGGCAGCACCAGTCGGTTCTGGTTGATTGCGGGGAACTGCGAAGGGCTGTTGCACCCAGCGTAACTGGCGTTGCACTGTCGAGCGGCGGCTTGCAGTTGGGACTTGCTCCGTGGGGCGGGGGGATGCAGTCCATGCGAACCGTCTCCGGGGCCTATGCGGGGAACTGCGTCCCTCCTGCGCGCTCTATAGCACAACCTCTTACCAATTACCTCGCCCCCTTGCGTCCCCTCATTCCCGACCCTCCAGGATCAACGACACCGACAAGCTGGCCGGCCTGCGCGCGTTCGCCAAGGACCCCGCCTTCCAGGCCAAGTGGCACGCCGTGAAGCAGGCCAAGAAGGCCAAGCTGGCCGCCCTGATCAAGCGGGTGCACGGCGACGACGACATCAACCTCAACGCGCTGTTCGACATCCAGGTGGGTCGGGTCCTTGTCAGGGCACATGCGAGGAGAGGAAATGCAGGATGGATGGTAGGCTGAAGTCTTATCCAGACGTGTGTTGGTGTCGTAGGCACTGGCATGGCCACGTGCGGCGCACGCGTTGAAAATGTTTGTAAAATTTCAAGCTGTGTGCCGGGTGGGGAAAAAGGCCAGTGTCCGTCTTTATTCGCTGACTCAAGTGCGTGTGTTACTCCCATGCTGGTCTCCAGATCAAGCGCATCCACGAGTACAAGCGCCAGTACCTCAACGTGCTGTCCATCATCTGGCGCTACAAGCAGCTCAAGAAGATGAGCCCCGAGGAGCGCAAGCAGGCGGTGCCGCGCGTGTGCGTCATTGGCGGCAAGGTAGGAGCCGGCACAGAGGTGCCATGATTGCATTGGAAGCACGTTCCCTGTGCCTTGACGGTATCTTGTTGTTGACCGGTGCTCCCAGCCGACCTGCGCCTCCCTTCCAAACCCAGCACACACCCGCCCATGACTCCTGGCTGCCTTCCCCGTACGACAAGGCCGTGCGTGTCTCACACCTTCCGCACCCTCCGCAAACCCCTCGCCCCCAGGCCGCCTCCGCGTACGACATGGCCAAGCGCATCATCCGCCTGGTGACGGCCGTGGGCGAGGTGATCAACAAGGACCCCGAGACGCGCGACCTGCTGCGCCTCTACTTCCTGCCCGACTACAACGTGTCGCTGGCGGAGACCATCATCCCCGCCGCCGAGCTGTCGCAGCACATCTCCACCGCGGGTGCGTGTGTCGACAGGGGGAGCTGGCAGGGCTGGGTGGCGGGGGGAAAGCAAGGGCAAGCTGGACGGCTTGACGGTGCCGCGGACGCGAGCCCGAATGTGGTCGTGCGCGTGTCATATAGTGCAGAGAATATGGCCTGTGGGCATCGGGAACTGCAAGAGGGAGCTAGCATGTTGATACTCATGCACTTGGTATTGTCGTTGTGTGTGCACAGGCACTGAGGCGTCCGGCACGTCCAACATGAAGTTCCAGATGAACGGCTGCCTCATCATCGGCACCTGGGACGGCGCCAACATCGAGATCGCGGAGGAGACGGGCGTGGAGGAGGTGTTCGTTTTCGGCGTGCGCGCGGACGAGATCAACAAGCTGCGCAAGGAGCGCAAGAACTTCAAGACCGACCCGCGGTGAGGGCCGAGGGCGGAGGGGCGGCATGACAGCGTAGGCAGGCCTGTATTGTCACTCCTTGTAGGGCACGGCTTGTGACCTTCAGCCGTGACCTTCCGGTCGCCAGGACGGTGCAGGCCTGGTTGCGTACAGGAAGTCGTCAAAAGCACGGGCATCGTTCTCTGCTCTCCTGGTTCTTGGCGTGTTGCTGACCAATGTGTGTTCCCGGTGGTGTGCGCAATGCCAGGTGGGACGAGCTGATGCGCGACATCGAGAGCGGCATGTTCGGCGACAGGGAGTACTTCAAGCCGCTGGTGGACAGCGTGCACAACATGAAGGTGCATTGCTAAGGGATTGGAAGGGGGAAGAGAGGGAGGCGCAAGAGGTTGGCAGCAGTAGCAAGAGGGGGAAACAGGAACGCGCACAACACGGTGCGGCTTAGGGGGGGGGGAGGGGGGTAGGACGACGGAGAAGCCAGTCGCACTTCGTTAGGCGAAGGCGGTAGAGGGGCCCTGACGTACCGAGGAGAGCCGGTGTAACAGTGTCTCTGCATCCAGGCACGTGCAAAACCGGAGCATGGTGGGGCCGGATAGCTGCCAGCAGATGCTGGTTCGGTTCGTCATTGCGGGCGGTTGCTAACCATGAGAGCGTGTCCTGCGGTCCCTTTCCCTTGCAGGTGGGCAACGACTGGTTCCTGCTGGCCAACGACTTCGCGTCGTACCTGGACGCGCAGAACGAGGTCAACAAGACGTACAAGGACCAGAGCGAGTGGCTGCGCAGGTGGGGCGGAGAGGAAATTTACGGAATACAGATAAGGAACCTTTTGTGTGGTGTAGCAGAATGGGACCTTGACCCTCTGGCTATTCGCAACGGGGTGCAGCGAAGGTGGACCCGGGGGCGAGGTGCCGTGCTGAAGGGTACTGCACGTGCGCATGTGTGAGAGAGCTCTGCGCCGACGCCTGATCTCTTACCGCTTCACCCATCTAGTCCCCCGCCTCTCCCGCCTCCCTGCAGGTCCATCATGTACACTGCCGGCAGCGGCAAGTTCTCGTCCGACCGCACCATCCGCGAGTACGCCGAGGACATCTGGCACGTCAAGCCCTGCCGCCCGCAGTAAGGAGGGCGTAGAGCTGCAGCCCTGCCGCCCTCTCCCGGCCCGCCCGCAGCAGGAGGGGAGAGCAGGCGAGGCTCAGCCCTGCCGTCCGCGTCAAGGGGAGGGCGTGCTGCCCGCTTGCAGCAAGGAGAGGGCGTGGACCTGAATGTCCTTTCGCCCGCGGAGGAGGCAGCGGGGATGGCGGGGTGGGTGAAGGTGGCGGTGGAGCTTGCTTGGGTGCGCCGTTGAGGCGGCTGCTGGCGGGAAGAGCACGGGTTGTGGTGCGAACAGCACGGGAGCGCGTGCGTCTCTGGTGCCTTGCATCCTAAGGCGTTGTGGTGGCTGCGTTTGAGGCGTTCCTCGCAGGCGCGGCTATTGCGCGACCGGGCGGGGGCGCTGTGTCCTGCGCTGCCAGATGGGTCTTCTTGTGGGTGTTGTAGCCGTAAACTAAGTCCTGCCAACAGCGACACCCAGGCGAGCGCTTGGGTTTGTTGTGCGGACGGGGGTAATCTTAAATGACGATTATATGAAGCTTCTTTTCCCGGCGTTCCGGGGGCAATGAACTGTCTCGTTGGCATGGCCGTCGTGGTTGTGCAGAAGCCTTGTTGCAGGGCATGGCATGCTGTGCCATGGAAGAAACCAAGTGCCGGCATGCTGGCTCTCGAATGATGCATGGAAGACTCCTGACCAGCGCATTATTCTTTTGTCACCCTGTGCCCTGACATTCGGGGCACTGCTGAAGCGTCGTACCTGATTGTAACGTTCTCTTGACCATGCCCAAATGCCCTGCGCCTCACCTAAAAGCTGACCCAGTCAAGTTGGTTTACTTGCGGAGGCGAGAGTCTTTGCTGCGTACCGGTAATGTTGAGCTGCCCAGCTGCTGTCAAGCGGAAGCTGAGGCGGGCATCATGCCCAAAACTTTGGACCTTCCACATGCCGTACCGTACGGAAGCTACCGTACGCCCGTAGTACGACATTCCTCCAAGCCGGACAAACAGCAGAGGTGGAGACCGCGCCGTCCCCATAGGTTCATGCACAAAGGGACTGATGGTACCGTTGGTCGCGAATGGCGGTTCTGTTCCCTATCTAACCAAGGCCCCCTGCATACCAAGGGAGCTCCCCTCTTCCCCGCCCCACCCCCCAACTGCAGTCCTGCAGCTTACACCGACAGCCCAACACCCTTTCACACCACACTCGCCCAGCACGCCTGACGAGGCGGAGAAAGCTGATACACAAACACAGCACTGTACCAGGGGGGCTCCCCTGCCCTGTACCACGTGTGGAGGCAGACGCCTTGCTCAGGGAAGCCAGAACAACGCCAAGAGCACCCGGGCAGACACTCGACGCCTTGGTCCTTGCGCAATCAGCGGGATCTATGTATCATTCACCCTCCCTGGCGCACTCGTGCACCTGCGAGGCTACCAGCTACCACATGGAGCACCACGGCGCGCCACCACCCACACAGCGTCAAGTACTCCACCCACATGGAGAGGCTCCGTCTGAGACGCGTGCCAGCAAAAGGCGTGCCATTCCCTCCCATAGTTCCCACCCCACAGTGGCCCACAGTCACCGTTCAGGACATACTTTTGTGCTGCTTCACGCATATCCTACCCGTTCAGAGGACCCTGAGAGGCTGGAGCAGCTGCAGAAGGGCAACACGGTGTGGCTGGGCAAGGCGTGTGCGGGGTACCGCCGCTCGTGGCAGTCCCC
>VFQN01000425.1_pt1 | contig 82000 bp, 81 predicted proteins | sample 3512371 | NCBI WGS metagenome assembly VFQN01 (sample SAMN10412370, study PRJNA504923) | tailings metagenome | isolation source: Replicate 2 from Balatoc abandoned mine | place: Philippines: Itogon, Benguet | collected 2017-08-28
TGGTATGACCGCGCTCCTGCAGCACGCGCACCAGATGGCCACCGATAAAGCCACCGGCGCCGGTGACGACCACGAGATCATTCTTTGACATCAGGCTCCTCCACCCATTGATCAGCGGCCCATCACGACATTGCCATGCCGGACGTCGGCTACTATTCGCGGCTCGGCAGGCAGAAGCCGTCTCGTCTCGACTACGAAAGCCGAACGGTCTCGCTCGATCCGTGACCGTTCAGATCAGGGGCCATTTCAATCGTGGCAACATGCCCCTGGATTGCCGCAGCCTTCAGGGCTCGAACTTTGACTTCGTCGCAAGGATAGCCGTTCTCCAGTGCCCAGATGGCCGCCTGCGTGCGGTTCCCGACATGGATCTTCCGAAGGATCGACTTCATATGGACCTTGACCGTCGCTTCAGCGATGTCCCAGGTACGCGCGATAACCTTATTCGCATGCCCCTTCACGAGGCCGTCGAGGATCTGCGCCTCGCGCTCCGACAATTTGGGGAAATTCCGGAACGTGGGCGGACACGGCATGCCATTGCCGCCCGTCTCTGAGTCCCCCGTGCCGCCGCCGTTCATCGGAGGCTGTGCCTGCTGCAGGACGAGCATGCCGGTCGCCATCGATTCCTGCTTGGCGTCACTCGATAGGGATTTCCCCAGATTCATCTGCTGTGATTCTTCGCCTTGCATCGAAGGGATCGAGGGGCCTTTCCCGTCCCCCACCACCATGACGCGCACATCCTTGATCATGACCAGATCGAGCATGCTGAACAGCGTATGTGGAGATACGAATAGCGGAACGCAGCCGTCGAGTTGCGACGTTATCAGTTGCTGGAAATCGGCCGGAGAGAGGTGTTCGAACAGCAAGACGACCTTGCTGTCAGGCCACAGCCTCCGGATGCTGGCGGCCTCCGAGGCGGCATTGTCGGCAGACAATGCACTCAAGATGACGAGTTTGGGGCCTTCGGCGACGATCGCCGAGTTCTCGATGTCTGCCGCAGAGCTTGCCCCGCATACGAAGTGATAGGAATGACTTTCCATAAGTGATTCGAGTGCTTCCCGCACAAGCAGCCGTGGCTCGATGATGATGGTTGCTACTGTACCCATGATCATTACTCCCCGGGCGCGACGCTCGCCGCGCCTTTGCTCGCCCTACCCTTGCTCTGAGATCAGTGGCCCCCCGTTATCAACGCGGAGTACATCAATCGAGAAATCGACTCGTGATGAGCCCTGACCACCTACCTCATTAAGCTCGCCTTAAGCGGTTCAGGCGACGGGATTTCGTCGACCTCAGGCTGACTTGCGCAGCCCACTGTTGAAACTTGTTCAACCACGGAAGAATGCCGATCGGGCCGATCGAGCCGTTGTCGCCTTCCCTAGCGGCCTGGGCGCTGGGAGTACCTCCTATTAGAAGGCAAATTTCAGGCCTTTCCCTATAAGGGCCCGCGCCGCCTCTTCCGCCTCGCCTACAATGCAGCGGAGCGATCCAGTAACGAATCCGGTGGCGCATGATCTCAATCGTTGGAAATCGCGGGAGCAATCGGCGGCGAGGGAATTCACTGGGTTACCTTTGTCAGGTTCTGGTGAGCGCCGTCCTCCTGGCATGGGCAATAGAACCGGCTGCCGGCCAATCGCCAGCGCCGCAAGCCTACAAACTCGCGCCTGGCGACAAGATCGCCGTGACTGTGTTTGGCCAGCCCGACCTGTCCGGTGAGTCGATTGTCGATCAGGGCGGCAATATCCGCTTGCCGATCGTCGGCGAGGTTCGCGCTGCCACGCTTACGCTCGGCGAACTCGAGAAGAGCATCGGCTACTCGCTTGAGCAGGGGTATGTACGCAGGCCGGTGGTCAGCGTGAAGATCGCAGAGTTTCGTCCGATCTATGTCCTGGGCCTCGTCCGGACGCCCGGCCCCTATCCCTATCGGGAAGGGCAGTCGCTTCTCGCCGCGATAGCCCATGCGGGAGGTGTCGGCGTTTCCGACCACAGCGGTGTCGCCGGAGATGCCTTCCAGGCAGATGAGCGTGTTCGGTTGCTGGAGATCAGCCGCGTTGCTCTCCTTGCCAAACGGGCCCGGCTGGTGGCGCAACAGAACGGCGACGATCGTATCGATTTTCAGGATATATCCGGACTCGTCGCCGACCCGGCCCGTATCGCCCAGATCCGCGACAACGAACAACGGGTCTTCGCGACCGAGCGGCAGGCTGAGCGGCAGGAAGTCGAGGCCCTGCAAAAGCAGTTTCCGCGACTGGACGCCGAAATCGCCTCTCTCAAGCAACAGTCCGAACTCGAAAGCCGGCAGCGTGAGTTGAACAAGCAGCTGATTGCCGACTACGAGCAGCTGGCGAAGTCCGGGCTCGCGCGCAAGCCTACCTATATCGAGATCAAGCGCGAGGAAGCGCGTATTGAGGGAAGCATTGCGCGCCTTCAGTCCGAAACGCTGAGGGCCGAGCTCGCTATCGGCGACCTGCAGTACAAGATTGCGGAGCTGCGGAACAATTACCAACGCCGCGTCATGGCCGAACTCCGAGAAACGGACCGTCAGCTGCTGGAGTTGACGGTTACGCTGCCCTCCGCAGTGCGCGCACGCGCGGCCCGTACAGGCCAGATGGGGTGGCTCACGGGAGCGAACGGTGAGCAGCTCGCCATAACCGTGAGCCGCGCCAAGGGCACTACGACCGTCAAGTACGACTCGGCCGCCGAATTCATGCTCCAGCCCGGCGACATCGTCCAGGTCGGTTCGGTTGTTCCGCCGACTCTGGAGCTGACGCCGAATCGGACCGATGCCTCCAGGCAAGAGACGACAGGAAGTGCGGCTCCGCAGGCAACTACCGTTGGACTGGTGCGGCCGTCTGAATAGGCACATCTGAATAGGCACAAGCGTAATGCTACCGCCTGGAGCAGCGCCCTGTTCCGTCACGCTCCTCAGCCGCTCCGAGTAATTTCGGAGCGCCGCCGAACGTTTGGCCCCTGCCGCCTCGAGCAGGCATATCGGCGTTCGGTCGTGCAGTGGTGCACTTTCAGCACCACTCCCACCTCACCATTTGAACTTATTGAGAGGACTACTCCCTCTTGGCGCTTGAGAGCGCAATCGCACGCCATAACGTGACAAGCCTGAACGGCGCGGGCCCGCCGCTGCCGGATCGGGCGGAAAGAAGAGCCCCTGGCCCTTAGTTCGAGTGGTTGCGAGCCTATGTCGAACGTTGACGCACAACTCGTCCAGACACTGTCGTCGCCGGATAGCGGGCAGTTCCCGCACGACGCTTCGGCGCGCGGTGTTGCGTCCGCGACCAGATGGAGCAGGCGTCACGTGCTCCTCGAAGCCGGGCTTCTGGCAGGCGACATCGCCTGCGGCGCCATTGCTGTTGCGATGGCCGCCTCGCTGGTGAATGTCGCAGGCCTCGCCTATCCGCTCAATCTCGCGACCGAGTTGCAAATACATGGGCCCGCGACGCTCGCCCTGCTGATCGGCATACATGCTTTGCTGGGCCTCTATCGTTCCAGCACAAAAAGCCCGATGGAACGCTTCCGTCTGCGCGGCACCGCGACGTTGCTGTTCGTGTTCGCCGGTACGCTCATGTGGGGCCGCGAGGGGCTGTCGGTCGAACTGGTGTTCGTGCCGATCGCCGGGCTGACCTCGCTGGTCCTCGGATCGTGGATCGACCACCTGATCAACATGCGGCTCGGACGGACGATTGCACCAGCCGCCATTCTTGGCGTCGGCCCAAACAGCCAGATGCTCGCCCGCCTGTTGATGAGCCAGCCCAGTTGGGGACTGAGACCTGTTGGATTCATCGACGATGGGGTGCGCGACGGCGATGCTGCGGGCAATCCGGCGTCCGGCCGGGACAAAGACGACCCGGTCTCGGGGCTACCTCGAATCCGCATGCTCGAAGAAGGCCAGGCGGCCAACGGCCCCGAAGTCGTCATTGTGCCCGATCGCCGTGCCCTGCCGCAGGATCCGAGCTCGCTCTATCGACTGGGCGCCCGGCAAATTCTTGTCGTCAATCAGCTTGGCGATCTTGCCTCCACGGGCTTGCAGACCCGCCATTTCGATCGCTTCGTTGCCCTCGAGCTGGTCGGTCGGCCGCCCCATCCCAGCGGTATTCAAAAGCGCGTCATAGATCTTGCCGTGACCTTGCCGATCGCGGTCCTCACGGCGCCTGTCATCTGCCTGCTCGCCCTGGCCATCAAGATCGCGGATCCAGGGCCGGCGTTCTACGGTCAGCGTCGCGTCGGCCGCTACGGCAAGCCCATTCAGGTGCTGAAGCTGCGGACGATGTATCAGGACGCCGAGCAACGGCTCGAGCGCGTGCTGGCAGCCGATCCGGCCTTGCAGGAGCAGTGGCAGCGATACTTCAAGTTGCCGGCCGACCCAAGAATTCTGCCGCATATCGGCAACTTCCTGAGGCGCACGAGCCTGGACGAGTTGCCCCAGCTCTGGAACGTGATCCGCGGCGACATGAGCCTCGTGGGGCCGCGGCCGTTTCCCGCCTACCACATGAACGCGTTCGATCCCGAATTCCAGGCGCTGCGGGTGTCGGTGCCGCCCGGTCTTACCGGACTCTGGCAGATCTCGTCGCGCAGCAACGGCGATCTTGGAGACCAGCGCGCCCAAGACTGCTTCTACATTCGCAATCGAGCCCTTTGGCTCGACCTCTACATTCTTATCGCGACCCTTCCGGCAGTGATCCGCGGTCAGGGCGCAAAGTAACCTGGCGGGTTCCTATGTGCGGAATTATTGGCGTCATCGGCAATGCTCCTGTCACGCCCTCGCTGGTCGAGGCACTGAAGCGTCTCGAATACAGAGGCTACGATTCGGCAGGCGTCGCCACCCTGGTCAACGGACACATCGAACGCCGGCGCACCGAAGGAAAGCTGGTCAATCTCGAGGCCCGCTTGGCAAAGGACCCGCTGCCCGGCACGATCGGCATCGGCCATACGCGCTGGGCGACCCACGGCAAGCCCAGCGAGCGCAACGCCCATCCCATCGCTACGGATCAGGTAGCGATCGTCCACAACGGCATCATCGAGAACTTTCAGGAGCTGAAGAACGAGCTCGTGGCCGAAGGCCGCCGTTTCGACAGCGACACCGACACCGAGGTCGTGGCGCAACTGCTGACGTCGAATCTCGAACGGCAGATGTCGCCGCAACAGGCCATGGGCAAGGCGATGGAGCGGCTTCGCGGCGCATTCGCGCTGGTTGCCCTGTTTACGGGCCGTCACGACATTCTGATGGGGGCGCGACGCGGCAGTTCACTCGCGGTAGGCCACGGCGACGGTGAAATGTACATCGGCACCGACGCCCTGGCCCTGGCGCCCTTCACCAAGCGAGTGACTTATCTGGAGGACGACGACTGGGTCGTGCTGACCGCCAAGGGCGCGACGATCTACCAGGGCCAAACCGAGGTAAAGCGCGAGGTCCGCCAAAGCGGCATCTCGGGCGCCATGATGGGCAAGGGCAACCATCGCCACTTCATGCTGAAGGAGATTCACGAACAGCCTTCCGTCATCGGCGATACGTTGCAGACCTATCTCGAACCTGCCACGCGGTTGGTGACCCTGCCGGCCCTGCCCTGCGACTGGACCAAGGTCTCACGGTTGACCATGACGGCCTGCGGTACGGCCTTCTATGCCTGCATGGTGGCCAAGTACTGGTTCGAGCGACTTGCGCGCCTGCCGGTCGACATCGAAGTCGCTTCGGAACTGCGCTATCGCGAACCACCGATGTCAGAGAACGGCGTGTGCATCGCTGTCTCGCAGTCGGGCGAGACCGTCGATACCCTGGCCGCACTGCGCTACGCCAAGGCACAGAAGCAGACCATCCTGTCCGTCGTAAATGTTCCCGAAAGCGCCATCGCTCGCGAGTCGCACGCCGTGCTGCCGACGCTTGCCGGGCCCGAGATCGGCGTTGCGTCAACCAAGGCGTTCACGACGCAGCTTACCGTGTTGCTCGCGGCGGCAATCGGTGCCGGTCGGGCACGTCGCAACCTCTCCCGGGAAGAGGAGATGCGGCTCGCCGGCGCCCTGATCGAGCTGCCGGCCCACATCAACGCAGCTATTGGTATGGAAGAACAGTTCAGGTGGATCGCCCAGGAAATCCTCGCCGACGCGCGCGATGTCCTCTACATAGGCCGCGGTTCGTCCTTCCCGATTGCGCTGGAAGGTGCGCTGAAGCTCAAGGAAATTTCCTACATCCATGCCGAGGGCTATGCCGGCGGAGAAATGAAGCACGGCCCGATCGCGCTGATCGACGAAATGGTGCCTGTCGTCGTGGTGGCGCCGAGCGACGCCGTCTTCGACAAGATCGCCTCGAACTTCGAACAGGTGAAGGCGCGTGGCGGCAAGCTGGTGCTGTTAAGCGATGCCGAAGGCGTCTCTCGCCTGGGTTCGCAGGCCGCCGCGTCCATCATCCTGCCCAGAGTCGAACCGGCAGTGGCACCGATCCTCTACACCGTCCCGGTTCAGCTGCTGGCCTACTATACGGCGGTGGCTAAAGGTACCGACGTCGACCAGCCCCGCAACCTCGCCAAGAGCGTCACCGTCGAGTAGGCGACGTCCTCTCCGGTTCGCCTGCCCTGCCGGACACCGGCCCTGGCAGGTAGGGGCTCAGCCCGCCTGCCGCCGCGTCAACGTCAAGGGGTATTGATGACTGTTCTGGGAGAAGGAACCCGTCATTTCGTTCGCCCCGTTCGGACGAAACACGTACGTGTAGGTGTTGCCGTTGTTGGTTCCAACGAGGCGCAGCGTGTCGCCTTCGATCTTCCCCGACCAAGACACTGCGCCCAGGCTCGCCAGGTTTTCGATGCCCGTGCTTGACCCTGTCAGCCAGACGAACTTGGTATCGACCTTGCCGTCCGCCTCGATCTTTTCGACAACAAGGGCAACGCACATCTCGATGGTCGACTGGAACGAGACGTTGCCCGCCCAGACCCCCGAGAAAGCTCGAAGCTCCGGATTCGCAGTCGCATCGGGTGACACGACAGTATACTCGACTTTCTGCTCGCAGAGCTGACTGGATTTTGCCTGGCTCTTCGTTGTCTCCGGCAAGATTGCAAAAAAGACAAAGAAGACGATGAGCGCCGCTGAATATCTCATGGCTTCGCCTCCACCCTTTCCCATCCCTGATTCCCAAGACGTACTTCAACGGTGATTGTGGCTGGCTGTCGACTCCAATCAGCATCGGGTCTCGGAAAGCATAACGGCCTCCACATCTGGGGCGCTCAAGTCCGGGTGCGATACGCCGTACTGGACGGATAGCATCGTCGGGCTGGCATTGCCGACACGGCTCCCACCCGCGGCAATACCTTCGCCCAGGCACGCAGGCCGAAAGGCCCTGCAATCGATGACGCTTCACTCACGTCATCGAGCCTGGGCACTCGCATGTCCGGAGAGGCTGGCAATTTCGATGATCAGGGGAGATCATGAAGGAACGCCCGATCGGCGTGTGAGGACTCCTTGCCTTCTGGACTGACTCGCAGACGCCTTCTCGCTGCCAGCGCAATCATCGGACACAGCGAATTGACGCTCGCCGGGCAACCGTCGCGCTCGACCGACGATTCGCTCTCGCAGATCGCCGCTGGCGCCGGGCGCTTTTTCGGATCTGCCGTACGGATCGAAGATATTGTCCGTGAGGACGACCTGCGAGGCACCGTGTTGCGCGAATGCGCCTGGTTGACGCCGGAAATCGCCCTCAAATGGGACGCCATCGAACGGTCGCCAGGATCCTTCCAGTTTGGCCCGATGGACAGCCTGCTGGCTTTCGCCGCGGCTCAGGGAATGCGTCTGCACGGACACACCCTGCTATGGCATGGAGGCATCCCCGCCTGGGCGGAATCGGCGCTCGTTACGCAAAAGAACTGGGGGCTCATCCAACGATACTTCGAAGCCGTGCTGGGCCGCTATCGCAGCACGATCACCCAATGGGACGTGATCAACGAACCGATCGAAACCGGGTACCGTATGGATGGCCTTCGCGGCAGCGTGTTTCTCCAGGCATTTGGTCCGGACTACATTCCAAGGGCGTTGAACGAGGCTCGCCGCCTCGCCCCCGGTGCGGAGCTGATGATCAACGAGTTCGCGCTGGAAACCGAGGATCGAGTCGAGAACGATCGTCGCTACCTTTTCCTGAAGCTGCTCGAACGGCTGAAGCGCGCCGGCGTTCCACTGGACGGCGTCGGCTTGCAGGCACATCTCGATTTGTCCAAAGGCCAGTTTCGCGCGGACATCTATGCGCAGTTCCTACGGAACATCGCGGATCTCGGGCTATTCATCGTGATCACCGAACTGGACGTCAAGGAACATGACTACATCCAGTCGGTGGAGCAGCGGGACCGTCAGGTCGCCGATGCGACGGCTCGCTATCTCGACGTCGCCCTGGCGCAATCCGCAGTACGCGGTGTGACAACCTGGGGGCTGAGCGACCGGCACTCGTGGCTGCAGGTTACGCCGGCTGACTTTGCCCGCTATCCGGGCGGCTGGAGGGATGGATCGTCGCCTGGTGTCAATCGCGGCCTGCCATTCGACACGGCGATGCGACGCAAGCCAATGTACCACGCCATCGCCAATGCCCTGCACCACCGGGCCTGACCAGCCTACCGGGCTGGTCAGGGCGCGTAGCGGGGTCAGACCACCATCCGACCGCGTGTGAGTTCGGCCAGACTGCTCGCGGACCTGTCGACCGGCTTGCGGGCCGTCACGACCCAGCGAATGAGTTCCTCCATCCCGTCGTCGAATTCCTGTCGGGGCTTAAATTCGAACTCTTTCTCAATCCTCGAGATGTCGGCGAAGCAATGCCGGATATCGCCGACCCTATACTTGTCCAGCACCTGCGGCGCGATGTTCTTGCGCAACAGGCGTGCCAGCGTACGCGCAATGCTGTTCACCGTGACGGACTGCCCACTGCCGACGTTGAAAGCCTCCCAGGCGCGTTTGTCGCTCTCGAGTACCGTCGCGAAAGCTTCGGCAACGTCGCCGACATGCACGAAATCGCGTTTCTGTTCGCCGTCCTCGAATACAAGTGGCGGTTCCCCGTTCAGAAGCCGCGAAATGAAGATCGCCGCGACGCCCGTGTAAGGGTTGCTGAGCGCCTGGCGTGATCCGTAGGCGTTGAAGAGGCGAAGCGCGACAGTCGGAATGCCCAGCGCTCGGCCGACGGTTAGGCACATCTCCTCCTGGTCGCGCTTGTTGATCGCGTAGATCGAAGCCGGATGCAGCGGCTTCCCCTCCTTCGTCGCGACCGGCTCGAGTGCTTCAGTCGTCTTTCCGTCGCTTCGCGTGAGTTCCCACGCCCTGTGCTGGAGCTGTTCCTGCGTGCGCGGCGGCGGCGCGAGCGAGCCCTGCGTGGACGCCGAGCGATACTCGCCTTCGCCGTAGACCGACATCGACGAGGCTACGGCCATCCGTTCGACGCTGTGCTGGCACCTCGACAGTACGTCGAGGACGACCGCAGTGGCCATGGTGTTGTTGCGCGTATAGTCGACGATGTTGGTCATGCTCTGACCGACGCCGACCGAAGCCGCCAGATGGACGAGATGCGTCACGCCGGTGAGGCTGGACTCGAAGACTCCGTCATCGAGAATGTTGCCCTTGATGCGCCGGGCTTCCGGATTGAGATAGATCGGCCAGCCATCGGCGGCCATTTCGGCATCGCCGTGAACTTGAGGCAATAGACAATCGAGGACCGTTACTTCAAATCCGCGATCGAGAAGCTTGTCGACAAGATGGGATCCGATGAACCCCGCCCCTCCCGTTACCAACGCATGACGCCTGGACATGATTTAACGCTCCCTTGCAACACCCTCCCTTTGTCTGCCACATGCCGTACGCGTCGACTTTTGGATTTGAAGCACCTGGTATCCGACTTACGTCACCCAAGCCTCGGAACTTGGAACACCCACCGCATGCCAAAGTCCGACATGCGGTGGGCCGAATACTCTAACGCCGGAGTTCCAGCATAAGTGGCTCGTTGGCGTTGATCTTCTCCGTTCGCTCCCACACGAGGCCCTTGTCCTGGACATACATGCGATAGCCAATCCAGAGCGGCACGAGCCAGATCAGCCACCAGATGGCGAGCGACACCGGATTGACCCTCAGCATGTACCATAGCCGGGCACGCATGCTGGTGAGCACCAGAGCCGTGCGCTTCCATGTCGACCAGTACAGCGCCGAGAGCATCACGGCGTAGGTCGCAACGTTGAAGGCAGCCAGGCCAATCGTCCATTCGGGCATGACCGACGTGCCGTCCAGCCAGGTCCATAGCGCCCAGATGCCGATCGGGATACCAAAGGCGTTCAGGGACAGCGACAGGCAAGGCATGAAGATGAGCCACGCCTTGAAGCGCTGCCACCGCGTCATACCCATCGACCGAAGAGGCGAGCCAAGGCTCTGGAAGAAGCCTGCAACCCAGCGCTTGCGCTGCGTGATGCCCCTCATCAGCGTCGAAGGTACCTCCTCGATCAGCGAGTTCTCGATGATGCCGAGGCGCTTGCCGTTCACCCAGAAGCGCATGCCGACTTCGGGATCTTCAATCGTCAGCCAGGGATGGAAGCCCCCGAGCGCGACGAGATCGGAGGCCCGGAAGATCGTGCCCTTGCCCAGCACCCAGTAGGGCTGGCGCCCATTGGACGACAGGTGCGGGTATTTCATGCCGTCCCAGGCCATGTGGTCGAAGGCATGCCACGAGGCCGCCATGCTGGCGTTGAGATTGCCCGCGACGTTCTTGGCTTGCAGGACGTCGTACCGGCGGATCCCGACCGCGGCTGCCAGCAGGTGGTCGCGCGGCGGGCAGCTGTCGGCATCGATATAGTCGATCAGGAAATCTTCGCGCCCGCCGACCTCCGCAACCATCGTGTAGAAGGCGTAGATTAACTGCCGCGTCTTCTTCGGCGGCAGGTCCCGATTGTAGGCGCGCTGCCCGCTGTGCCACCAATAGGCCTTGTCGTTACGCTGCCAGGCATTCCAAACGACGTGCCAGGAACGGTCGCTCGTCGGCGGCACCCGTATCAACTGAAGGAACGGAAACTCGCCCTGCAGCCGCTCGAGACTGGCAATGGTTTCGATGTCGTCGGAATTGGGAATCGCGATGACACGATAGCGATCGCGCGGGTAATCGAGCTCGGCCAGCGACGTGAGCGTCGTCCGCATCGTGGCTTCGAGTTCCTTCAAGACCGGATAGAAGAGGACGATGAAAGGAAACTCGTCGGGTTGCAGATACTCTGCCTCGTCCATGTCCACGCGGTTCACGGGGAGTGAGAAGAGGTAGAGATCGATCGCGAAGGCCATCAAGTACAGACCTTGTGATAGCACGAAGAGGCCGATCAGGATCGTCGGCAGAGTGATTTGATAGTCGATCATGACCTGAAGCGCCTTCCGCGCAGGACTGTCGTGGATGCCGGTGACATGGGGCTACTCCTCTTGCCTGAACGCTTTGAACGAATTCCGAGAGAGGTGCTGTGAGTCAAAAACGCCACGCAAACTCATCGCATCGACGGAGAAGCCTCAATGTCGCGCTATGCTCTGGTGGTCAAGATCGCGGTAGCTGATGTGCAGCATGGGTCCGCCAAATCCCATTGAGGGGACACGCCCCGGTTGGCTCTAAGTACAACGTAGCAACCGCGGCCTCCCGCTGGAGAGACGATGTCGGGAACCTTTACGTTGCCGCGCCGGTCGTTCCCGATCATCGTCATGTCGGGTCTCGTATCGCTTTTGCGCTGGCTGATCCTGATCGCGATCGTCCTGCTGCTGGCGCCCCATGCCCTCGCCTACTTCGACAAACCGCATGGCTACGCGGTGACGGACTATGCTCTGCGCCAGCGAGACCAGATTCTGCAGTTCGTCGGGCCGAAGCTACGGGAGCAGATTCCGACCAAGATCGCCGGCAAGGACCGGACCGATTGGATACTGGTCGCCGGGTTGGCGGTCGTGGCCGTCGGCGTGGGGTCGATGCGTAACCACATTACGAGCCGGGCAACTGCGCGGCAGATGCGGCGGCAGCTTCAGCGTTGGAAGGAATCCATGCAGCTCGACGAGGGCACGCAGGCGGCCGTGGCGCTCGACAAGGGTTTCAAGAGCTTCGAAAATGCCAAGAGTGTCGATCGCAACGAGCTTCTGCGGGCCTTCGCCGAAGCCAAGAAGAAGCTGGATGCCTTCGGCCGCGAGGTGGCCTTCCTGTCCATCGACGTCGTAGGCTCGACGGCCATGAAGGAACGCGAGGAAAACGCGGCCATACAGTACGACTTCGCGGAGTATCGAAAGATGGTCGAGGCCGTGTTCGACACTCACGGCATCCTGAAAACGGCTTGGACCCCGGATGGGGTAATGGCCTGCTTTCCGACGATCGACCAGGCAGTCCTGGCCGGCAAGGATGTCATCCTGGCGCTCGAGGCCTTCAATCGGAACGTGAAGCTGATGAGAGAAGATTTTTCCGTGCGCTGCGGGGTGAATGCAGGCTACGTCCATTTCGACGAGTCCACTCCTCTTGCGGCTATGTCGGATCGCGTCATCGACATAGCCGGTCATATGCAAAAGTACGCAGAGCCCAACTCGGTCGCAGTGGCACGCAAGGTCATCGAACCACTTCGCAATCCCGAAGGATTCGAGCCTACCGACAAAGTGGTCGATGGCTACGAAGTGGCTCACTGGATCCCAGGCAAAGCCTGACCTGATGGTCTAGGTTGCGTTGCCGGCTTCCTTGTTGCGGGCCTCGATCCGTTCCCGCAGCCACTCCAGTACTTCGCTCTCGAGCCAGCCAACCCGGCCTCGCGGTCCATCGCCCAGGCGAACGCGCTTGGGGAACTTTCCGGCATCCTCCAGGCGTTGAATATGCTGCCCGGTGTACAGAACCATCTCTTTCAGTTGCCGCTTTGACAGAAGCCGTACCATCGGCTCCTTCGCGGCCTCACACGACTGTCCGGTTGATTGTAGCAATGGCTGTTGAACATTGGTCATGTTTGCTTCCCTTCACACCCTGTGCTCCCACCACAGGCGCTGCCGACCGCGCAATATTCGCACTCACGATCAAGTCCGGGGCCACAAACCCGAACATCCCAGTTAGAACATTAAGCTGCATCAGCGATGACGTCAGTTCAACCAATCTTGAACGACCCAGACGCCGAATGAGTTTGAAAAGGACTGGGAGGTGGTCGATGCCTAAAGCTTCGGCAAGTGCCTTCCAGCACAGCTGGACATCGCATTCGGTGTGTATTTATGTGGTTGTATGTTCAGCTAAGTGCTGCAACTCGAATGCCAATGCCACTTGTGCCATGTCTCTGTAGTATCTGTTTGGTGGCGGCATATGCATGAGTTCTGCATCGCTGGCATCGATTTGGTCGTTTTGGTCCATCGGGAAGCCGACACATGGCGCGCAAGAATATCTCGGCACATAGCGATGCGCAGTTCGCACTGTTTGTCGATCGAATGAAGGATATGCTCGACGGCGAGACAAAGATCGAGTTCGAGGAGATTGTTCGCAGACTGGTCCGCGTGGTGGACAAAGGTTCGGCCCGCTCCAGCACAGACGAGCAAAACGACGACTCGGAGAGTATCAACCAGGACGGCTCACCGGATGTTGACGAAGCGGCCCCCTCGTCGCTCGGTGAGGCGGCCACAGACGTTCTTCCCGATCCACCGGATTTCAATGCGATCGAGATCGCTGCCCGCGAGACCGTAGCCAGCCGCGCCAACCTCATGGCCTTGATTGGACAGCTTGTCTTCAGCTCATCCAACAACGAGAGCCTGCTGATCTACATTCTGATGATTCTGCTGCAAACCGATGAAGCATCGGCGGCAATCGTTTTTTCAACGCTCAACACTACGCGGGCACGACTGGATCTCGTAACCCGCCTTGCCCGAATCAAGATAGACGATCGCGAGGTCCGTTCCGCCCTCGATCAGCTCATCAAGGATTTCAACGATACCAACCAGGTTCGCAACGAATTCCTTCATGCAATGTATACAGTGGATGGCAACGGCGCCATCACACACACCCAAACCATGCGGCTGGTAATAAAGGGGGGCAAGATCAGCTTCGGCCAGCAACACGCCATCGACCAGAAGCGTCTCGACGGCATTCTCAAGACATGCGCCGATCTGAGAAACCTCAACCGGCGTATCTGGGACGTGTTGCCCCGGCTGCAGGAAGCCGTCAGGAAAGCCAGCTCACAGGGCCTCAGATCCAAGTCGAGCCGGAACGCCGCGAACGGTCTCGATATTGACCCGGACAGTCCTGCTGGATAGCGCAGGAGACAACGGGCGAGACGCCGGCAGGAAGCTCGGCTGCCGCGGGGTATCAATTGATGCCGATCTTAGAACCGGGACCTGCTGTTTGGGCTGAGGTGCCTCATACTGAAGCTGAGCTGCCGCCTCGCCGATGCGGCGCATCATCGACGATGCCGTCTTGAACGATACGTTCAGAATTTGATGCAGATGGTACGGCCGCATCGGCTTGGTTCCACCCTCGGTAAGATAGATTGCTTGCAGCCATTTATGGGCAGGCACATGGCTGGAACTCATCAGAGTGCCATGTAGGACAGAAAAAGCCTTCCGGCAGACGTAGCACTTGTAGGTACCGACACGGGTCGTCTCGCCATTCAGCTTGCCGACCTTGCCGATGGTGCCGCAGCGTGGACAACACACGCCGTTGGGCCACAACAGCCCCTCTAGATAGCGATGTGCACTCAACTCATCCGCGAATAGCGCAAGCGTTTCGCGGGCCTTGAAGTCCGGCCCTTGGTTCATGACCCCAACCCCAACCCAACCTTCGATCAAAGGAGCCCGAACCCCTCGGACTCCCAATTTCGACGTGTCCCACCACATCAAAATCGTCTTGACGTCTGTATAGCTTACTCGCTGGAGATTGTAATCCTGGGTCGCGTTTCTCCCAGGCTCGAAGCACCACATTCGGTCGCTATCACGAAAATGTCAGAAAGAAATTGCACTTCAGCGCGCCTGCGACGCACCGAGCTTTTCCGCTATTTCTAGATAAAACACTCGGAAAGCGAGTGTATCCTTCGGCGCAGTCAGCGGCCCCAAGCACGTAGACCCGCTCACCTCAGCTCAACGCGATACTAATAAAAATGCCGATAAATATCGATTACTCGTGGGTCTCAAAAACTTTGAATCGAGGGTGGCGATTGTCCGGTTGAGACCGAACCGGAATAGGCAGACGCTTCGACTGACGACGAGACGGTCAAGAGCGCAATCTCTGGTTGTCCATCGCTCTTAGGGAGACAAACGCAACACAATAATCGGGCGAACGGTGACAGTCCGACTGCAAACCGGAGGCGATCCACGCGATCTCGGCTCCGTCGGCCAGATCCGATCTCCGCCATCAAGGGCCGTCTGCCTTGGGGGTAAGGACCTTCGGCAAGCGCCACATCAAGACTTTGCCAACGCCCGATCCGGCCGGGGAAACCCAGCCAGCCCGGCGGCAAGGCGAGCTTGGGGACCTGCAACCACTGCTCTCCGTTGGGAAGAGAGCAAGAACTGGAAAGGAGATCAGTCATGCCACCCCGCTGACCTTTCTGAACTGCTCGCTTTCTGCCAGCGCGATGCGGCCGGAGGCGAAATCTCAAGTCTTTCTTTTCAAATCGACGTCACGTTCACGGTCGATGTTCCGCACACAGATGAATAGCGGGCATGAGTGTGGCGGGGCGTCCTCCAAAGATCACTTACGGAGACACACATGCCTAACGACAACAATCACAGCAACGATCCGAACGACATCCAGGCTCAGTTGCAGGCGCAGCTCGAAGCCCAGGGCCAGCTCCAGGGGCAGGCCCAGGGTCAGGCCAATCTGCAGGGCCAGGGCCAGGGCCAGGGCCAGGCCCAGGGGCAGAGCCAGTACGAAACCCAGGCTGCCGTGCAGGCGGTTGCTCAGTCGGTCGACTCGGCCAACTCGAACGGCAATGGCAATCTCAACGGTAACGGCAACCTGAACGGCAATGCCAATGGCAACGGCAACTGGAGCGAGAACCACAGCGAGAACAGCTCCGCCAACGTCAACGGCAACGTCAACGCGACCTCCGACTCGATCGAAAACACCGTCGACAACACGGTGAACAACACGGTCAATACGACAGTGAACGTTTCGGTCGATCTCACGGGTCTCGACCTGGTGCCTGAGATCTCGGCCGACAATCTCGACGGCATCTTCTTCCAGATGCCGGAGACGGTCGACCAGGTCATCAACGGCTCGGGAACCGGCAGCATCTTCAACCTCGACCAGGTCAACAACCTCGTCGACGCCGACACGCTGTCCAACCCGACCGTATCCTTCGCTGGCGGCGGTGGCGAGAGCGGATTCGGCTGGGGCCATGACGATGCCGGTGGCACGTCCTTCTCGATGAAGGCTTCGGCGGACGGTGGCTATGCAAAGATCGAGGATGCCACCTCGTCCGTACACGACAACGCCCCGGCAAGCATGGTGGCCGACGCAACGGCTTCGATCACGCAGGATGCGTTCACGCAGAGCATCGTCATGGGAGCGAACATCCAGTTCAACCAGGCGGACTTCAGCGTGGTTGGCAGCGATGTCATCACCACGGACAGCGGCGGGCTGGGCGGCGGTGGCGGCGGCCACCACGGCTAAGGCGGCTTAGGGGCTCGCCCGGCTTCGGCCGGGCGAGCTTCTTCTTTCTCTCATCATGACAATGTGCCGTTTGCCGGGGCTTGTCTTGGCGAGGATCCAGCATGCAGCTCGAAACCAAGAAGAACTACCTCTCCTTCTTCAGCGGCTATCCGCGGATCGCCCTCGAGCCACATCGCGTCCAGATCGACTATGAAGACTTCTTCCTTCGGCCGAAACGCTTAGACGACGCGCCCGCAGCCCGTCTGTCAGCGCACTCCCCCGCCGAGCTTCCCGAGCTCAGTGTCGGCCGCTCGCCGCAGATACACGATCCAGGCCCCGATGCTTGGGATCCCCTGCACCTGGGCGCGCGCAAGTTTCTTCCCCCCGCAGCCCCGTCGCTGCATCTGCCCAGCGTTCCCCAGGCCCCCAAGCCTGTCGATCCGCATGCCAGCAGCCGTAGTGGCGGTGGCGCCGACCTCTATCGGGAAATCGAGGTCAAGTACGACAACAAAGGCGATCCACTCGACCTCCGAGCAACACAGATCAACACGCTCCACGACGACGACATCGTTATTGGCCCCGACGGGGAGAGCTCCCCGTGGCCGCATCATCACACGGCCAGCCTGCACGACCTGGTACACACGGCCGAGGCGCAGATCCCGGAAGCCTATGTCGGAGCCGCCGCCACGCCCGAGTCCATCGTCGCCACCTTGCAAGCGCTGGGGGACCATTCTCTGCCGGCGGTGTCGGCACCGATGCAGGCCGGCGTCACCCTTGACGGCGTCGTCCTTCCGGCCGATGCAACTCCGCCGAAGGGGCCGGCAGATCTTGTGCCCGAGACGCCGACCGACAGCTCGGCAAACATGGCCGTCATCCATACAGGCGACAACCTGGCAATGAATTTTGCCGGGATTGTCGACACGCAGGGCGCGATCGGGACCCTCGTGGTCTTGGGCGATAGTTATAGAAGCGACGTCGTCGTCCAAACCAACGTCCTTGTCGATCAGTCGGCAATTGCAGGGACCTCCGACACCGCCGTGATCCAGGCAGGTGGCAATGAAGCCAACAATGTCGCGGAGTTCATCCAGACGCTCGCCCACAATCCCTATGAGATGGGCTACTTCGGCGGACTTCAGTGGAACATCGATCGCGTCACGGGCGACTACTACAACGTAAAGCTCGTCACGCAGACCAACGACATGCGGGACAACGATCTGGTCCAGCACACGGCCACCGATCACTACAAGATGATCGAGACCGGAGCCAACGAGCAGATTAACGAACTGACGTCGATCCAAACCGGCGCCCAGTACGACCTGACGATCGTCACCGGAAGTCACTATTCGGCGAACTGGATATTCCAGACCAACGTACTGCTGAACAGCGACTATGTTCAAGTCCACGAGGGGCCAGGTGGTTCCGGCACCGAGACGGTCAGCACGGGCGCAAGCTGGCTGACGAACTCGGCGACGATTGCCGACTACAGCGGTGGCTCCTCAGCGCTGTCGTCGGACATGCGCTCCTTGGTGAGCGATCTGCAGCGTGGCGAGCAGACCCTCGACCTCGACAAGGGTTTCGTCGTGCCGGGCGACGGTAGCATGAAGCTGAACGTGCTGTTCATCACCGGCAACTACTACGACTTCAACGTGCTCACCCAGACCAACATCGTGAGTGACAGCGATGTGGTGAAACAGACATTGGGCAACGGCGAGTCGGGCTATGTGTCCACCGGCAGCAACTCGCTGTCGAACGAGGCCCTGCTCGTCACGCTTGGCCCGCTCGGCGGCCAGCACGTCGGCGGTCAGCAGTACTCGGAATCGGTCCTCGTCCAGACCAATATCATCACCCAATCGGTGGACATGCTGTCGAGCAAGAGCAGCCTGGTTCTCAACGATCCGGCAAAACTCGCCCCCGAGGTGGCGGCTTTGATCCAGCATGGCGCGGCAGCGGCAATGCCCGTGGAACACTCCACCACGCCGATGCCGATGGAGACCGCCGCGCACATGACGTCAGATCCTCTGAGCAGCGTTCTTTCATAATTTAGAAGCAGTGTGGGAAAGCCATGAATGTTGCTGTGCGTACTCCTCCGGGTGGCGAAGACGAACCAGCATCGACGCCGTCGGCCGGTGCACCGCCCCCACCGCCCAAGCCGCCCCTGCAGCGGCGCTCCTCTGACAAGGAGTTTCGCGAGGTGCTGGGCCGCGGCCTGGCGATCGTGCGCAAGAGCCTCATTACCGTTGCCCTTTTCTCTTTCGCCGTAAACACGCTGGTTCTCGCCGTACCAATCTATCTCTTCCAGATCTCGGATCGCGTGCTGACCAGCCGCAGCATGGATACGCTGGTGATGTTGACGATCGTCGTCATCGCGGCGCTGGTCATGCATGTGCTGGTCGACATCGTCCGCCGCATCATCCTGATGCGCACGGCGGTCGAAGTGGAAAGCAAGCTGGGACCGGCGGTGCTCAGCGCGGCAGCAAAAGCCTCGCAGAATGGTTCGAGCCGGGAATTCCAGGTTCTGGGCGATCTGCAGCAGCTCCGCAGCTTCATTACGGGGCCCGTGCTGCTGACCATGCTCGATGCTCCGGTCACGCCGCTCTACCTGCTGGCCGTCTTTCTGGTGCACCCCTATCTCGGCTTCATCGTCACGGGAACGGGGTTGATCCTGCTGATTATCGCCTACGTGAACCAGCGGGTCACGGCAGGTCCCTTCTCACTATCAAACACCTTCGGGCTTCGAGCCACGCTCCAGGCGGATGCGATGGCACGAAATGCCGGCGTGCTGAACGCCATGGGCATGGTGCCGGAAGCCGTGCAGATCTGGGGGCGCGAGACACGGGAGTCGCTGAAGACCCAGGTCCTGGCGCAGGATCGCAACATTATGCTGGCCGGCGTGTCGAAGCTCATTCGCCTCATGACGCAGATCGCGTTGCTTGGCGTCGGCGCCTGGCTGGCCCTGAAGGGCGATCTGACCGGCGGTATGATGATCGCATCGTCGATCGTCGCCAGCCGGGCCCTGGCCCCCATAGAAGGCACCATCGAGGGTTGGCGGAGCTTCGTTCAGGCGCGTACGGCGTACAACCGCATCCGCGGTCTTCTCCAGAGTTCGCCGCTCAACTTCGAGCGCCTGCGCTTGCCCCGGCCGCACGGATTGCTCACCGTTGAGCGTGTCCTCTACGTGCCGCCGCCGAACAAGCAAGTCATCTTGAACGGCGTGTCGTTCCAGCTCAATCCCGGCGAGTCCATGGCCATTGTCGGCGCCTCCGGCACCGGCAAGTCGACGCTGGGTAGGATGCTGGTCGGCTCCATCTTCCCGACGGCCGGGTCGATCCGGCTCGACATGATGGATCTGCGCAACTGGGACCCGCGGCAGTTCGGCGAGAGCGTCGGATACCTGCCACAGGACGTGCAGCTCTTTCCGGCAACCATCAAGGCCAATATCGGCCGCATGCGCGAGGATGCCTCGGACGAAGCGGTGTTTGCCGCCGCCGAACTGGCCGACATCCACGAAATGGTTTCGAACTTCACTCTCGGCTACGAGACGCCAATCACCGTCGACGGCAGCCCCCTTTCCGGCGGCCAGAAGCAGCGAATCGGACTTGCTCGTGCCTTCTTCGGCGACCCGAAACTCGTCGTCCTGGACGAGCCGAACTCCAATCTGGACGTCGCCGGCGAAGTTGCCCTGGGCAAAGCGCTGATACGGGCCAAGAAGAAGGGCATTACGGTCGTTGCGATCACCCAGCGCCCCGCTCTCCTGCGCAGCGTGGACAAGATCATGGTGCTGAAGAATGGCACTGTTCAGGCGATGGGCAAGCGCGACGAAATCCTGCCGATGATCAGTGGTCAGGCAGGCAAGGCCGTGGAAGGCGCCAACATCCTCGACAGCCTCCAGGGCTAGAAGCGAAGGAAGTCGATCATGCAAGCCGTAAACCCAGAAACGGATTGGTACGACAGCATCTCCCGGTCGAGCCGTCGCGCCAGCCTGTGGGGCGCCCTGCTTCTCGTTGCCTTCATGGTGGTGTTCGGTTTCTGGGCCGGCGTCGCCCTGATTTCCGGCGCGATCGTCACGGCCGGGTCATTCGTCGCCACCGGCGAGAACAAGATCATCCAGCATCCCGACGGCGGGGTGATCCAGAATATCAAGGTACGTGAAGGTGACCGCGTCGAGGCCGGCCAGATCCTGATCGAACTGGACGATACGGCCCCCAAGGCGGAGCTGCGACGGCTCGTTCTGCGCGAAGCACGGCTCGAAGCGATGCGGATCAGGCTTCAGGCCGAGGCCATGCGCAAGGACGATCTGCAGTGGCCGGATAGCATGAAATCGTATCTGGACGATCCCGAGCTGGCCTCGATGCTCGAAGTCCAGATGAGCACCTTCGTAGCGCGTCAGAGCAACATCCAGAGCGAGGTCGCGTCTCTGCAGGAGAGCATCAATGCCCTAGTCCAGCGCATCGACGCTGGAAAGATCCAGATCATGAATGTCGAGCGCCAAGTCGCACTGTATACGGAGGAAATCGACAGCAAGTCGCAGCTGGCCAACAGCGGCCTCATCCGCCGGTCGGAGTTGCTGACGCTGCAGCGCGCCCACGCCGGCTCAAGTGGTGAAATCGCTCGCCTGCTTGGCGAGGTCGGAGATGCCCGCGATCGGATCGCGCGGGCCAAGGAACAGATCAACGGCGTCTACAGCCTCGCCGTGAAGACCGCGATGGAACAGCTCCACGAAACGCTCGGCGAGCTCCAGGACGTTCGCGAGCGCATTCGATCCGCACAAGCGGTCCTCAATCGCATCCAGATCGTGGCGCCTGTGCGCGGTGTCGTCGTCAAGATGCGGTATCACACGCCCGGCGGCGTGGTCGAACCTGGTCGCAGCATCCTAGATCTCCTGCCGGTGGACGAGAATCTCCTGATCGAAGTCCGCGTCAGGCCGCAGGACATCGATCACGTGAGGGTCAATCAAGAGGCGACCATCCGCTTGAACTTCATGAATGCGCGTTCAACCCCGATGCTCACAGGCACCGTGATCTACGTGTCCGCCGACGCCGTTCCCGACCGTGCCGGCTTCAATGCAAGCCTCGACGGCACCAATCGCGACGTCTATCTCGCGCGCGTCCGGCTGGATCAGGCCGAATCGGGCAAGATTCCCGGATTCCGCGCCATGGCCGGCATGCCCGTTGAAGTGTTCATCCGGACAGGCGATCGAACATTCTTCGAATACCTGACCAAGCCCGTCGTAGACAGCTTCCAGCGGGCATTCCGAGAAATCTGACGACGGGGATTTCCTCAGCGCCAAGCCCTACCACCGGCGTCACGACCGGCAAAGGCAAGGCGGATCGTCTGCCCCGGCCACGGTGCGCCCGTCCTCAGCCCCAGCTGAGAAAGACCCCCACGTCGCCCGGCATTCCATTCGGATAGTTTATGATTTCGTAGCGGATGTGATATCCGCGCGGCTGGAGCTGGCGTTTCCAGAACTGGAAGATTTCGTTTGGAATCCCCGTCAGTGTCTTCTCCCAACCAGCTTCACCCTGGTTGATGGCCCGCCCATTGTCGGTGCAGAGCGTGTGGGGAAAACGAAAGACCTGTACCGACATCAAGCCGTTCTCCACCGCACGGTTGATGATGATCGACGCCTTTTCCATGACTTCTTCGTCGCTGAGGCCCGACGGTTTGGTGAGGTGGTCCAGAAGTTCCGCCCTTTCCCGCTCCTCGGCCTGCTGCCGTTTCAGTGCTGCCGACGCTTTCGCGCCCTCGGCTTCGGCGATCTTCGCCTGTAGTTCCTTTACGGTCAGGAGCTTGGCCATCTCGACTCTCCTCGATTCTCAGAAAAGTTCCTCTACGAAGTGCCGGCCCTTGAGCGTCGCCCGATCGTCGTATTGCCGCTTCTCGGAACGCGCCGGCAGCTTGGGCTTCGCCTTGTCGATGCGCTTGTAGGGAATACGGGACAGAATATGCGAGATGGCATTCAGCCGTCCGCGACGCTTGTCGTCGGTGCGTACGATGTGCCACGGGGCATCGTCCGTATCCGTATGTTTCAGCATCAGGTCGCGCGCGCGCGAGTATTCGTACCAGCGCTTGTAGGACTCGAGGTCCATGGGACTCAACTTCCACTGACGGATTGGGTCGTCGATTCGCGCCGTGAAGCGCCTCTCCTGCTCGTCCTGCCCCACTTCGAGCCAGAGCTTCAGCAGGCGGATCCCGCCGTTGACGATAAAGCGTTCTGCAATTGGGCAGTTCTGCAGGAAGAGTTCGTGCTGCTCTGTCGTGCAGAATCCCATCACGGCCTCGACGCCAGCGCGATTGTACCAGCTGCGATCGAAGATCACGATTTCACCGCCGGCCGGAAAGTGCTGCATGTAGCGTTGAATGTACATCTGGGTGCGATCGCGGTCCGTCGGCGCGGGCAGAGCGAACACACGGAACACGCGCGGACTGACTCGCGCCGTAATGGCCTTGATCAACCCGCCCTTGCCGGCGGCATCGCGCCCTTCCAGCACGATGATGACCCGCTCGCCAGTCGCTTTGATCCAGTCCTGGAGATAGCAGAGCTCGACTTGCAGCTTACGAAGCTGCTTCTCGTAGACCTTGCGTTTCAGCTTCTCCTTGTCGTCCTTGGCCATGACGCCCTCCCCATCTCGAAGCCTATCGCCGCCTGTCCGACCTGCCCTTGATATTCGTCAATCGGCCAGAGCTTCGCGGGTATAGTGAGCGATCATGCGCTCCTCATCGGTTGGAACGATCCAGGCGGAAACCGTCGCACCGGCCGCGCTGATGCAACGACCGCCCTGCTCATTGAGCCTTTCGTCGAGTTCCAGGCCCAACCACCGGCATCCCGCCACGATCTCCGCCCGCGTCGCGGCATCGTTCTCGCCGATGCCGGCAGTGAACACGATCGCGTCGATCCCTCCCATGGCCGCGGCAAGCGAGCCGATCTCGCGAACAATCCGGTAGACGAACAACGCTATCGCCTCGCCTGCCTCCGGCGCTTTGGATTGCCGGAGCGTGCGCATGTCGGACGAAAGCCCCGATACACCGAGCAGGCCCGATTGCCGGTAGATCAGGTCTTCGATCCTCGCGGCATCGAAGCCGCGTTCCTGCAGAAGGTAGAGCAGGACACCGGGGTCCAGCGCGCCTGTGCGTGTTCCCATCATCAGGCCGTCGACGGCCGTGAAGCCCATGGTACTGGCCACGCTTCTGCCGTCGCGGACGGCGCAAAGGCTGGCCCCATTGCCGAGATGGGCAACGACCAGCCGCGCCTCTGGAGCAAGCGTCAGCGTCTTCCGCACCTGCCGCACGACATAGTCGTAGGAAAGGCCGTGAAAGCCGTAGCGCCTTACGCCGCTTGCGGTGATCTCCCGCGGCAGGGCGAATTCCTGGGCAAGCGCCGGCTGCGTTCGATGGAATGCCGTGTCGAAACAGGCGATCTGCGGCAAATCCGGCGCCGCGCCCGCAATCGCCGCGATCGGTGCGAGGTTGTGCGGCTGATGCAGTGGCGCCAGGGGTACGAGCTTTGCCAGGTCGGCCATGATCGCCGCATCGATCCGCACGGGCTCCGAATACGCGGTGCCGCCGTGGACCACCCGGTGCCCGAAGGCAAGCACGGGCCGGCCGTTCAGCAACTCGCGGCCCATCGTCATGATCTCGGCCGTCGCCGAATGGTGATCGAGGCCGCCCTCCGGCCAATGCCTCTCGACAACCGTTCTGCCCGCCGCATCCCGGGCGATCAGATGCGGTGCCGACCCTAGCTTTTCGATCTGGCCGCGGAACAGCAGGTCCCCATCGGGACGTGCGTCGTAAAGCGCGAACTTGATGCTCGAAGAGCCCGCATTGAGGACGGCGATGCAGCCCGGTGTCGAGGCCATGGTCGGCTCAGGCCACGATGTTCGTGCCGCCGTCGACATAAACCGTCCCGCCGGTGATCCGATGGGCGAACGGTGTCGCGAGGTAGGCACAGGCGTAGCCGACATCCATGATGTCGACGAGTTCACCCAGCGGCGCTTTCTTGGCAGCTTCGTTGAGCAGCAGCTCGAAATCCTTGAGGCCTGATGCCGCCCGCGTCTTGAGCGGGCCGGGCGAGATGGCATGCACCCGAATGCCGCGAGGTCCCAGCTCGTAGGCGAGATAGCGGCACGAAGCCTCCAGCGCCGCCTTGACCGGCCCCATGACGTTGTAGTTCGGCACGACGCGGCTGGCGCCGTAGTAGCTCATGGCAAACATCGTGCCGCCGTCCTTCATCAGCGGCACGGCAAGGCGGGCCATGCGAATGAACGAGTGGCAGGAAACGTCCATCGCCTTGGCGAAGCCCTCGGCCGAACAATCGAGCAATCCGCCGCGCAGGTCGTCCATCGGGGCAAATGCGATTGAATGCACGAGAATGTCGAGCTTTCCCCACTTGCGCGAGATTTGCTCGAAGACGGCTTCCAACTGGCCTGGCACGGCGACATTCAGCTCCGCCCTGATCGGCGCCTCCAGCTCGTCGGCCAACGGCTCGACGTAAGTCCGTGCCTTCTCGTTCAACCAGGTGACGGCAATGTCGGCCCCGGCATCCCGGAAGGCCCGGGCGCAGCCATAGGCAATGGACTGGTCGTTGGCAATTCCGACGACTAGCGCCTTGTGGCCTCTCAGCACCGGCCGGATGGCTTCTCTCATGGTGCCCTCACGATTTGACGGCCGCGGCTGGCGTACGGCGCGCCGCGGCCACCAGACTGGCCACCGCGCAGGAGGCCAGTCTGGTCGACAGCGAATCGGCCCGACTCGTCAGAACGATCGGGACGCGGGCACCGAGCACGATCCCGGCCGCGTCCGCCGAAGCAAGAAACGACAGGCTCTTGGCCAGCATGTTCCCGGCTTCCAGATCGGGTACGATGAGGATGTTGGCCCGGCCGGCCACAGGCGAAACGATCTGCTTGATGGCCGCCGCTTCGGCGCTGATGGCATTGTCCAGCGCGAGCGGCCCGTCGAGCACCCCGCCGGTGATCTGCCCGCGATCGGCCATCTTGCATAGGGCGGCGGCCTCGACGGTCGACGGCACCTTGGGATTGACGGTCTCCATTGCGCTGAGGATCGCCACACGAGGCACGTCGATCCCAAGGGCCTTTGCGAGGTCGATGGCGTTCTGCACGATGTCGACCTTGACCTCGAGCGTCGGCGCGATATTTACGGCGGCATCGGAAATGATCAGCGCCTGATCATGCGTCGGCACATCCATCACGAAGCAATGGCTGATGCGCCTGGCCGTCCGGATGCCGCTGTCGCGCGCCACGACCGCTCCCATCAGCTCGTCGGTGTGGAGACTGCCTTTCATCAGCGCTTCGGCCTTTCCGGCCCTAACCAGTTCGACCGCCTTGACAGCCGAGTCATGACTATGGAGGGAATCCACCAGCTCGAAAGCGCCAATGTCGATCGAGGCACGCTGCGCCATGTCCCGCACCCGGGCCACAGGCCCGACAAGGATCGGCTTGATCAGGCCGATGCGTGCAGCTTCGCTGACGCTCTCCAGCGATACGGCGTCGCAAGGATGCACGACCGCCGTTGCCATCGGCGGGTGTTTCTGGGCGGCCGCGATCAGCCGCCGGTACTTCTCGTGCGCTTGAGACGGTAGGAGATCAGGCATGCTCCGTGCCCGATGTCGATTGCGGCTTGATGTCGAACAGCTCTCCGATGCGCTGCAAGCGCCGTCTGCCTTCCTCCGGCAGACCGCCGCTTGCCATGGTCACGTCCTGGATGGCCTGCCAGCCAATCCCGCGTTGACGCTCGTCGCGCGGCAGCAGCCGGGGAAGCGCCCCGATTGCTCTCTCCTCATCGGATCGGAGCAAAAGGTACTGGTCGCGAAGCAACATCTTGGCTTCGCTGCGGCCGAGACGCCGGTTGGCCGGCTGAACCTGCCGGATGGCCTGCAAGGCGGCGAACCCTCGCTCGTCGACGGCATGTTCGGGCATCCGGACATACATGATCGACCGTATGACGGCTTCGGCCAAGCCTCCGACGTCGAAGCGTTTTTCGAGGTCGACCTGTCGGCGCGCGGTATTTGCCTCCCGAACCAGATCCCTGTTCGGCCCGGTCGTTCCGGTTCCAGGGCCGAGCCCCACGAGCGACTGCAGCACCGGCGATCCGTAGGTTGTTAGGAACGACGCTTCCGTCATGGCGTCGCGCGTGAGCCTGTAGTTCTCCCAGCAAGTCGAGATCCATGTGGAGGCTATCTGCTCCCAGACAAGCAGCGGGTTGTTGGGCGCAACCGGCTTGCGATCGGCGCGAACGGCCGCAGCCAGTTCCTTCACCGGACGCATCGCCGGGTTGCGATCGGAGAAAGCCGCAAATCGCAGCCGGTTGGCATGCATCTCCCGCAGCAGATCCGCCGATTGCTGCGTCGTCATGGCCCGGACCGCGGGCTGCAGCATCGTACGGTAGAGACCGAGATTGACCTCCGATACGCGCGCCACGGTTGCAAATCGGCGGTCATCCTCCGGGCTGTTGGCGCCCAGCGCACGGATATCGTCAATGGTCCGTGCTTCCAGCCGAAAGAGATACTTGCCGTGGATGAGGTCCGGGCGGTTCGTCTTCTCGTCGACCTCGGTGATCACGGCCTCATACAGACCGGGCGGCAGCATGTCGATCATCTCCATGCAGGAAGCGAACTCGGCATGCTCTTTGGTTGCAACCTTACCGGAAACGAATATGCCGAGATGCCCGATCGTTTGATGCAGCGTGTAGACGATCGTCTGTCCATTCTCGACGATGTCCTGGTCGTCGACATAGAGGTCGGTGATCCAGCCCAGCGCCTGCTGTGGCGGTGTTATGTTGTCGCCCCAGGAGCAGAGGACGACGATGGGCGACTGGATGTTGCGAAGGTCGATGTGCGTGCCGTCGGAAGTGCGGATTTCGCCCGACGTCAGCTTGTTGCCGACGAACAGATTATCGGCGATCCACTGCATCTCGCCAGCATTCAGCAGGACCGGACTTCCCCACCAGGTTTCAAAGTCGAGAAAGCGCGACGTCTCCGTATCGACCTTCGAGTAGAGGTTGTAGGGCTTCTGCCAGTAGGTGTTGGCAGGATTCAGCGATTCGAAGTTGGCGACCAGGCTTGCCCCATCGAAGATGCCATTTCCGAGATCGCCGGCGAGCGCCGTCAGCCATGTCCCGCCCAGCGTACCGCCCAGGTAGCGCATCGGGTTGCGGCCGCGCACCCCGGCCCAGTAGGAAAGCGGCGATCCGGCGAGCACCAGAGGCCCGCACAGCTCCGGGCGCATCGCGGCCATCATCATGATCTGCCAGCCAGCCTGGCAGTTGGCGACGATTACAGGCTTGCCCTCGGCATCGGGATGCAGGCTGGCCACTTCCTCGAGGAACGCGGCTTCGGCGGCGCAGACATGCTCTACGGTCTGACCCGCCACTGGAGCCGGCAGGAAGCCGATGAAGTAGCAAGCATGACCTGCGGCCAGCGCGACGCCGATCTCGCTCTCCTGCTTCATGCCGCCGATCCCGGGTCCATGCCCGGCGCGCGGATCGACGACGACGAAAGGCGGCTTGAGCGGATCGATCACCGTGTTCTCCGGTGGCACGACCCGCACGAGCACGTAGTTGACTGGCTGCGGCAGCGTCCGACCATCACGCACGACCTTGACTGCAAAGCCCAGTACATTGGGGGCCTCTTTGCCGGACTGCTCGAAATAGATGTTACCGCGCTCGCGCAGCGCGTCGAGCGTCAGGATCGACCGCTGCCAAGCGTCGAGCCAGTACTCGTGAAAGAAGCCGAAGTTGGGCGATGTCGACACGTTGCCTATCCGGAGTTGGATATCGGCAGTATCGTCACCCCCCGGAGCCGAGTCTTGATCTAAGTCAAGGGTGCATGACATGTCGCTGTCATGTCACCGTGCTAACGCGCCGAACGGCGAACGAACCAGACTATGATTGCGCCAAGAACCAGTACGGCAGCGGGAATCGCAAAGCCGAGAAGGTAGAGTTCGAGTGGCCCCCAAGAGGCGATATCACCACGACCGTCTTGAAAGGCCCGGCCATCAGACATGCACAGATACGAGCCATCCGGGTTTGAATGGCATTTTTGTCGGACAAACAACGTCCATCCGATCAGCCATATGGCCGAGGCGATCGCCCATAGACGCAGAAGACCAAATGGCCAGCTCACAACTCACCTCGCAGCGACGAGGACGAAGGCGATCGTACCGCCAACACTCAGGTAGGTCGAGAAAAGTGGACGTCAGCCGATGGCGCTCGTCCTGCCACCGTCGTCGATCTTGCCGATCTCTCGAAGCTTCGCGTGATCCAGAACGATCACTTCGTTGCTCTCGATCAGGCCGATGACCGCCCGCTCCTTCAACTTGGTCATCGAACGGCTCACGGTCTCGATCGTGAGGCCCAGGAGATCGGCGATCTCGCTGCGATTCATATAAAGTTGGAAGGGGCCTGGCTTCGCGTACAGCTCGCGATGGAGCAACGCCATCTTGCCTAGGAAATGGGCTACCCGTTCCGTAGAACGGAGCTTGCCGACGACGAGCATGGACTCACCCGATTGCGCAAGCGCGCTCGAGAGCGCGGCGGCAAGCGCGGCTGCCAGATCGGGATTCTCCGCAGCGAGAGCATCGAATCGACGTCGGTCGAACGAACAGGCTTCGACGTCCGTCAGGGCATCGCCTCCAAACGCATAGTGGCCGTCGGTGTCCAGATAGCCGACGCAGTCTCCCGGAACCCGTACCGCCACGATCTGGCGGCGGCCATCGTCGAGGGTCCTGAAGACCGAAACGAGGCCCTTCCTGATCTTGAAGAAACTCGAGGCAAGGTCACCGGCACGGAAAAGGATCTGGTGCCGTTGCCAGTGACGAATGCTTCCCAACTCCAGCAACTGCTGAAGTCGTTCTTCGTCCAGGGACTGGCAAAGATTCAGATGCCTGCCGATGCAATGGTCGCATGGCAGGTCGGTCGCCTGTTTTGGCCTCGTGAGCGCTAAGCCCCGAGGCTGACGGGGATAGGCTTTTGAATCCACCGTGCGAGATTATCAGCCATAATGCGACGTGTCATTCGGTTTAGTGTGCATACGCTCTGAAATCACACCTCTGGTTGTGCCGATGCTGAGCCCCGACAGCGGCAATATAAGTACAGTTTGGCTATGCCGCCGATGTCGGAAACAGCAGTGCGTTCGTCTACCTGTCACCGATGGCGCTGCCGCCAATGTAGCCAACGGCACCGCCGATCAAGCCGGCGCCGACGACCTGGCCGAAACTGCCGCCCGATACCAGCCCGATGCCAGTACCCAAGGCAGCGCCTGTCACGGCTCCCTTCTGGCCAGTGCTCATGTTGTTGAACTGCTCGCAGCCAGAGACCAGACCGCCGACGGCCAGCAATACGATCAGGATACGCATATCCATACCTCCGTTGTTCGATGCCTTCACTTGCCGCAATGCTCGCGTCCAAGGCCCTGTGGTCGACGATTGTCTCGTTCACGCCGGCACGGCGAACACGGTCACTGCCATGACAAGGTACATGGCAATGAGCTGAACGCCGGTGAACCATGTCGATTTACCGTCGAGGATCAGGATCGAGGCGACGAAGGTCGCCGCCATGACGAGGAAGACCTCGACGCCCGAGAAGGCCAGGCTGAGCGGCTCCGGTGCGATCCAAAGGCTGAGCAGGACGAGCAGCGGCGCCACGAACAGCGCCACTTGCGTACTGCTGCCGACCGCGATGCCGACAGCCATTTCCATGCGGTTGCGCATCGCCACCATGATGGCCGTGCTGTGTTCGGCCGCGTTCCCCACGACCGCAACCACGACGACGCCCACGAACAAATTGGACAGGCCCAGCGCGTGAGACGCCTGCTCGACCGTGGCAACCAGTATTTCGCTCATCCAGACGATCAGCACCGTAACGACGGCCATCACGCCGATCGACAACGAGACCTGCCACGGCGCACCGTGATGATCGCCGCCCTCAGCCTCCTCGCCCCGAAACAAGTCGGCATGGCTGCGAAGGGTGAAGGCAAGGCTGCAGAAATAGACAACCAGAAGGATGACCGACACGATCACGCTGAAGACGGCGGACCGCTTGACGAATTCCCCTGCGCCCATCGCCGCGAACACCGAAGGGACCAGGATGGCCACGGCAGCCAGGGCCATCATGCCGATCTGCGTGCGCACGCCGATGGAGGCGAAGTATTGGACCTTGTAGCGCAGGCCACCGGCCAGGAAGGCTGCTCCCATCACCAGAAGCAGATTGCCGATGATGGAGCCGGTGAGCGACGCCTTCACCACGTCCAGCATGCCGGCACGCAGGGCGACCAGGGCGATGATCAGCTCCGCGGCATTGCCGAGCGTGGCATTGAGGAAGCCGCCAATCCCCTCGCCCGTCCGGACCGCGAGCTTTTCTGTCGCGAGGCCCAGCAGCCCGGCCAGCGGCACGATCGCGACGCAGGCCAAGATGAAGACAAGCAAGGGGGAATCGGGCCGCGCGTGGTGAACCCACGCCGTTATCGGTACGGCAAACAGCAGCCAGGCAAGCGGCGCTTCCGAGAGGATGCTGCGCAGCACCTTCATGACTTCTCCTCGAGGCGGCGTCTTGGACGCCTCCCTTTTGTGCAATACGCGGTCCCCCTCCTAGCGGATAACCGTCACCTGGATCGCGGTCTGCTGGCTGAACACGGTCGTGATCTGGTCGCCGGTCTTCAGGGTGCGAAGGGCGGCCTTACCCTCCTCGGTGACGATCTGCGGCATCTGGATCACCTCGCCACTGTCGGGGGCCGGCTTGTCGGGCTCGCCGCCGGAAGCATTGATCAGGTACACGACGTTACCCGCGGTATCGACCCGGGTGCACATGCCCGACATCTGCCACAGGTTCACCCGCTGTCGGGCCCCCGGAATGCCCTCCAGCCTTGCGCCTTCCGCAAGCATGGCCTTCGCGCGTGCCGTCACAGCCGGCGTCGTCTTGGCGATCAGGAAGTCCAGGTAGTCATACCAGTGGACGTCGACTGTTTGTCCGACCCTGAGCGACGCAAAGTTGGTCACCAGGTCCGCAGCCTTCATCTTCACGCGGCCGAGATCCTGCCAGATGATCACGAAGCTGCGGGCTTCGGGATGCATGCTATGAATCGTACCGCGCTTGAAGTTCTGGTAGCGGTTCGGCACGGTCAACTCGGCGCTTTGCGCCCTCGCCGCAAGCGGCATACCAGCCGCGGCGACCGCAGCACCGCTCAACAGTTTCAAGGCCGTTCGACGATTTTTCAGAAACATTGCCTCTCCCCTCACTGAATTGGCCCGCCGTCTCATCCGGCTCTTAGGGCGACCGGGCCGCATGCCCGGATCGGTCGAGCCTATTCGCCGTCCCGATCTGCAGCCTTGAGCAAAATCAACGAACGCAGCCGGGCCAGCCCCTACGATGACGACAAACGCGGGAGGCGGAATGCGGATACTTGCCCTGGCAGCCGTACTTGTCATCGCACAGGCGGCGCCGGCTCTGTGCTGGTGGCAGTACGCGGAATGGGGCCTGAGTTCGAGGCAGATCGCCTCGGCCAGCGGCGGGCGAACCGCGCCATGCCAACCCCAGGTGCCCGCCTGTGCGCGGCCGCCAGGTGGCGCAGCACCGTCGCTGTTCGTCGACGGCATTACCATGATCGGCATGCCTGCATCGGTCGCCTTCGCCTTCGATGGCGGTGATCAACTGATACAAACCGTCGTGTTCTTTCCCGGCGCCACGCCCGATCTGATCGAAAAGTTGCTCCAGGGGGTCCACGGCGTTCCCGTCGACGCGCAGGCATCGCCTCCCGTATGGCGAGATGCACGACGTGGCAGCGATATTACTCCCTTCTCCGTCAAGGACGGCGTGATGCTCCTGTATCGCCCGGCCAAGAGTCGTTGAGCCAGAGTCCAGGGAGACCGATTATGAAGGCGTCCCCGGCAGTGCTGCTCGCAATGCTGCTGACCGTCAGTACGGCCGCGGTCGGTCAGCAGCCCACGTCCGCCCCTCTTGCGGTCCTCGTCCAACCTGCCGAGGCGCGTTCACTCGCCGTGCAGCGCGAATTCATCGGCCGCGCTCAAGCGCTGGACAAGGTGGACCTGCGGGCGCGCGTCCAGGGCTTTCTGGGCCCGCGCAAGTTCAAGGACGGCGACCTCGTCAAGCAGGACCAGCTTCTCTTCCTGATCGAGCCCGAGCCCTATCAGGCGAACGTGGAGCAACGGGAAGGTCAACGGGCTGCCGCCGTCGGCGCGCTCGCCAATGCCGAAGTGCAGTTCAAGCGCGCCGAGGACCTGGCCCGTACTAACGTGGGTACGCAGCAAACGCTCGATCAGCGTCGAGCCGAACTCATTGGTGCCAAGGGCGCGCTCACCGAGGCCGACGCCTCGTTGAAGGACGCCAAGATCAAGCTTTCCTACACCGAGATCCGATCGCCGATCGCCGGCCGCATTGGCCGTGCAAACGTCCCGCCGGGCAATGTCGTAGGGCCGGAGTCCGGCATTCTGGCCACTGTCGTGGCCGAACAGCCCATGATGGTGCTGTTCGCGGTAACACAGCGAGAACTTCTCGAAGCGCGGCGCGGTGGCGCGTCGGGAGAAGCGTTGACGGTGCGTGTCCGGCTTGCTGACGACAGCCTGCATCCCGAGCGCGGAACCCTGGACTTCATCGACGTTCAGGTCGATCCGCGCACCGACGGCCAGACGCTCCGCGCCAGCTTTCCCAATACCGACGGACGTCTGACCGACGGGCAGACGGTCCGCGTGATCCTGGAGGAGAAGCAGGCGGCCAAAGTCGTGATGGTGCCGCAATCGGTGATCGCGTCGGACCAGAGCGGATACTATCTCTATGTCGTAAATCGCGACGACAAGGCCGAGCAGCGCCGGATCAAGGTCGGCGCCGAGCGCGACGGGCTCGTCGTCGTCGAAGACGGCCTCAAGGAAGGCGAGAAGGTCATCGTCCAAGGCCAGCAGAGAGTTCGTCCGGGAATGACCGTAGCGCCCGAGCTGGCACCCCCGTCAGGTCAGCCGTAGCGCCAGATCAATGACCATTTCCTCGATCTTCATTCGCCGCCCGCGCTTTGCGTTCGTCATCTCGGCGGTCATCACGATCGCCGGCCTGATTGCGGCATCGGCGTTGCCGGTGTCGCAGTTCCCCGACATTGTCCCGCCACAGGTGCGCGTGACGACGACCTATCCCGGCGCCTCGGCGTCCGTGGTCGAGGCGACGGTGGCCCAGGTCATCGAAGCCGAGGTCAACGGCGTCGAGCGTATGATCTACATGAAGTCGGTATCGGGCGGCGACGGTAGCTACACGCTGACGGTGAGCTTCGCCGTCGGATCGGATCCCGACCTCAATACGGTCAATGTAAACAATCGCGTCAACCAGGCTTCCGCCCGTCTGCCGCAGGAGGTGAAACGCAACGGCGTTACGGTCAAGAAGCAGTCCTCGGCCCTGCTGCAGCTCGTAGCGGTCCATTCGCCCAAGGGCAGCCGGGACGGTCAATTCCTGTCGAACTACGCCACCATCGAGATGCTCGACAACCTGCGGCGCGTACCGGGGGTGGGCGATGCCGTTCTGTTCGGCCCGCTCGACTACGCGATGCGCGCCTGGCTCTCGCTCGATCGCCTGGCAAGCCTGGAGGTTTCGACCGACGACGTCGTGAAGGCGATCCAGTCGCAGAACATCCAGGCCGCCGTCGGCCGCGTCGGGGCCGCCCCGCTGATGGGGCCCGTCGAACTCGAACTCAACATCACGACCAAGGGCCGCCTGTCGACGGTCAAGGAATACGAGGACATCGTCGTCCGCACCAACCCGCAGGGCACGGTCGTCCGGCTGAAAGACGTGGCGAGGGTCGAATTGGGAGCCAAGTCGAGCGACTCGGTCGGCCGCTACAACGGCAAGCCGGCTGCCGGCATTCAGATCTACCTGCTGCCCGGTGCCAACGCGCTCGCCACAGCCAAGGGCGTCCGCGAGACGCTGAAGGAGCTCGATCCGCTGCTGCCCGAGGATGTCGCTTACGAAGTCATGTACGATACCACGGTTTTCGTAGAGGCGACGATCGAGGCCGTGATCCATACCCTCTTCGAGGCCTTTATCCTGGTCGGCATCGTCGTCTTCGTCTTTCTCGGGAATTTTCGTGCCACGATCATTCCGATCGTCGCCGTGCCGGTTGCCCTGATAGGCACCTTTGCCGTCATGCTGGCCATGGGCTTCTCGGCCAACACGATCTCGCTGCTGGCCCTGGTGCTTGCCATCGGCATCGTGGTCGACGATGCGATCGTCGTCGTCGAAGCCGTCGAGCATATCCTCGAGACGGAACCCGACCTGACGCCGGCGCAGGCCACCGAAAAGGCCATGAGCCAGGTAACGGGCCCTATCATCGCCATCACGCTGGTCTTGCTGTCGGTCTTCGTCCCCACGGCCTTCATTCCCGGCATCACCGGCCAGCTCTACCAGCAGTTCGCCGTGGCCGTGTCGGCATCGATGGTGATCTCGGCCATCAACGCCCTGTCCCTGTCCCCTGCACTCTGCTCCCTGGTCCTGCGCCACCGCAGCAAGAGCAGAGGCATCATTGCCCGCCTGAACCGCGGCATCGACGCCAGCCGCAACGGTTATGTGCGCCTTGCCACGCCGCTGGCGCGCCGCGCTCTGATCGCAGGCCTCCTTGCCCTCGCCTTCATTGCCGGGACCGGCGGGCTGGCACGCATCGTACCCACCGGCTTTCTGCCCAACGAAGACCAGGGCGCCTTCATGGGCGAGATCCAGTTGCCGGATGCCGCATCGACGAGCCGGACCCTGGCCGTCGTCGAGCAGGTCGAGGGCATCGTCCGCGGCAAGCCCTGGCTGCAGAACCTCTTCACCGTCAGCGGCTACAGCATGCTCGACGGCCTCAACCTGCCCAACCGCGCCTTCTTCGTGGCGGCGATGAAGCCGTTCGACGAACGCAAGGCTCCCGGCATGTCGGTGTTCGCGGCCCTTGACCAGCTCAACCAGGATTTCCGCCGGATTGCGGCCGCGACCATCATCCCGTTCAACCTGCCGCCTATCATCGGCCTCAGCACGTCCGCCGGGTTCGAGTTCCAGCTCGTAAGCCGTACAGGAGCCTCGCCGACCGACATGGCCGCGACCGCGCGCGGTCTCGTCTCGGCAGCCCAGAGCGTTCCCGAGCTGGCCGGCGTCTACACGACCTACGGAGCGGCGACGCCCCAGATCTATCTCGACCTCGACCGGGAGCGCGCCCAGATCCTGGGCGTCGACATCGCCCACGTGTTCGATGCCCTGCAGACGGCCATGGGCGGCTACTATGCCAACGACTTCAACCTGTTCGGCAGGACCTGGCAGGTGAAGGTCCAGGCAGAAGCAAGTGACCGGCGCGTCGCCCGCGACGTCTACCGCGTGCGCATACGAAACGCCTCCGGCGAACTCATCCCGCTTCGCGCGATCGCCGAGATCCGGCTGGTCACGGCACCCGCACAGGTCATCCGCTACAACAATCTGCGCTCCGTCACCATCAATGGCGGCCCGGCACCGGGCTACTCTTCGGGCCAGGCGATGGCCGCCATGGAAACGCTTGCAAAGACGGCACTACCCGCCGGCTACGGCTACCAATGGACCGGAACGGCCTTCCAGGAGAAGGCAGCTGCGGGACAGACCGGCTTCATCCTGGCGCTTGCCCTTCTGTTCGCCTACCTCTTCCTCGTCGCGCTGTACGAAAGCACGGCGATCCCGGTAGCGGCGCTGCTGTCGGTGTCGGCCGGCCTGTTTGGTGCCATGGCGGCGCTGTGGCTGAGCGGGCTCGACAACAATCTGTTCGCCCAAATCGGCATCGTCGTGCTGATTGCCCTCGCAGCGAAAAACGCCATTCTGATTGTCGAGTTCGCCATGGCCGAGCGCGAGAAAGGCGCCGATGCCGTGACAGCGGCGACAACGGCGGCGAGCCTGCGTTTCCGCGCCGTGATGATGACCTCCTTCGCCTTCATCGTCGGCCTGGTGCCGCTCGTCATTGCAACGGGCGCGGGCGCCGCGACCCAGCGGGCGGTGGGCACGGCTGTCTTCGGCGGCATGCTGGCCGCTAGCTGCCTGGGCATCTTCATCATTCCCGGACTCTACGTGTTGTTCCAGAAAATCCGCGAAACGCTGAAAGCCCTGCCTGACCGCCTCTTCCGTCGGCGATCCACCTAGGATCCGAACGAAGTCACTCTTTGGCGTTACCTCGCCAGGACCAGGAGACTGAGGACCGATGCCCGATCGTTCCCCGAAAGCGCTGCGTCGCCTCTACCTCTACTCCTTGCTGGAAGGCATCCGGATCACCTGGCCCGTGCTATCGAGCTTGCTCGTGCTGCAGGCAGTCTTGGGAGCAATCGTGGGCTTGGTCGAAGGCTGGGGCATCGGCAAGGGCCTCTACTTCGCCTTCATCACCGGACTTACGATCGGCTATGGCGATTACGTGCCGACCCGACCGCTTACGCAGATACTGGCCATCGTCATCGGCTTCAGTGGCATAGCGCTTGGCGGACTGGTGGCCGCGTTGGCAGTGAAGTCGTTCCAGAGGAGCAGGCTGCCCTAGTTTGCCGGTACTCGATGTTTTCGCCGGAGATCGGGCGGTGCCTCATCTGGACGGGCCTACCGGAATGGGCTGCATTGAACCCGCCAAGGGTTCAGTGATCTGTGGGGGAGATCCACCGTGCCAGCGCTGCGCCATCTCGTGCTCATCGCAGCCCTGCTCACGTGCGGATGCAAATTCGACGTTTCGCATTATCCCATCACGCTGCAGCCCCCCTATAGCGATCTTCCGCCGGCGCCACCTGGAGCATCGATCGACGCCGGCAAGCCCGTTCCCCTGACACCACTCCAGCAGGAAGCCATCGTCGCTGGGGTGATGGTGTGGCTCAAGGACGGCTCATCGGCCCGGTTCGGAGAGATGCGAGCCGCCCGCAATAGCCATGGGAAAGTGACGGTCTGCGGCCTGGTCGACGGCCGCAACAGCGAAGGCCGCCTTCTCGGTCTGGCGCCTTTCATCGGGGTTATCGCCGGCACGCCGGAGAAACCGGATTTTGTCCTCGTCGAGATCGGCAGCACACCGCGGCAGCGGGCCGTTGTGACCGGCCTGTGCAAGGAAAGCGGCATTCGGGGTTCCGGTTAGCCTCGCCTACTGCACAAAAGCGATGGGCGGGAACCTTGTCGCTCCTCGGACCGTTTTCCGTCGTCAAGAAGACAGAATGACTGAACAGAGTGACCGGCTCGCAGGTGCGATCAGGCATCTGCCGGGAGGAATAGAGATGTTGAGGCTTCTTCCGAAACTGCTTCTCGTTACGGGCATCGGGATGACCGCGGCGGCATGCCAAGGCGACAGCTATCCCGCACCGCGCGGCTACTATCAGCCCACACCGACGGGCTATTACCAGCCTGCGCCGACGGGTTACTATCAGCCGGCGCCGGCGTACTACAACAACCAGTACTACCGGAACGACGGCTATCGGACGGTGACCGTGACGAACCGCGGCCAGAGCGGCTACCGCGACGACGTTGTTCAGCAGCGCGTCCCCTGCGGAAGCCAATACTTCGACGGCTACCGACAACAAACCGCACGCTGCTGATCGCCTCCATGCGTCGTCCAAGACTCTTCGGTCCGACGCCCGACGTCGATCGGCGCGGCCCTCCGGCTACCGCGTCGCGATCTGCCGGCCGGCGTCGGTGAGGCAAAGGCTCTCGCCGTCCTTGACTGTCAGCCATCCCGCGGTTTCGGCGAGCATCAGCGCCGCCTGCGTTGCGCCGGTGTCGTTCAGCTCCAGGCGCCGCGCCACGGTCTCCAGTGGCACCCAACGCATTTTGATGCCGCGCGTGTAGATCATGATGTCGCGCAGGACGCAGCGAGCGATCTGGTCGGGTCGTTGTCCTGCCATCGAGAAGTCCTTCCTGCGCACCGCTACGTGCGCCGAAGGGCGACGCTGCGACCGGAGTTGCTGTGAGCGGCCGGAAATGAAGGCCGAGCCACCGCCGGGATCAATTTTCTGCTGGGGCTTTTGGTCTCGCGTTTGCCGCATGACCATTCCTCGCCCAGGTAAGCGGGCCACTGACGCGCGGCCCGTGAGCGAAGAGGTCTTCGTCGCCCGTGAAGGGCGGCCGCGCTTCAGGTTTTCGGTGACGCCGGATTCGCGAGCATCTCGGCGCAGGCACGAGCGACATCGCTGTTGCTGGTCTTGGATCCCGGCATCAGAGCATAGCCGCCCCGCTCGACTATGCCGCCGCGTTCCCACGAGCTCGCCTTGGTGAGATCGGCAAGCCTGGCCGGGCCGTCGGCCTCGCTACGGAAGCGCTCGGCGCAGATCGGCGCCAACGCGGCGACCATGCCGTCGTGCTGAGCGATGGCGGCCTCCTTGCGCGCGGTGGCGCCGGTGATCCAGCCGCCCCAGGTGAAGCCGAGCGCCATGCACAGCACGGCGCCGCCGACGGCGCCCCAGATCAGGGGCTTGGTGTTCTTGGGAAGATTCATGTGACGTCGCTTTCCGGCCGCGGACGGCCTCACGTCAGCGTGCGCGGGAGCGCGCGGCCGACAATCAGCAGGATCAGGAAGATCGGGAACACGACCGGCAGTACGAGCCATTTCTTCATCGCGCGCCTCCAGCGGTCGGGGCGGGAGCGCACGTCTCTCTCAGCCATCGCAGGCCGGCTTACGCGGGCGATGGTGGTTTCTTGTTATACTTCAGCGCGCGTCGCGTCTATCACCCGTTGGCAATCACGCTGAGGCAGGTAGCCACCTGTACCGCGCCCAAGTGCGGCTGCGCTGCTGCCGGTCGATCCGGTCTGTGCGTCGCCGTCCACGCGCCATGGCGTATCGTCGTGCCCGACAACCGCAGATTTTAGCGCAATCACTGTGATGAAGCCTCATTGCTGGAGCGCACGAGGAGCGCACCGCCATATGGCAGAAACGGTCCGCACGAAGTGCCCGGAGTCGAGCCTAATCGGTTGTTCCCTGGAAGATATATAAGCCACGCGTCACCTGTTAATCGGAGCCCGGCGTCGCCATGTCCCTGGTGTGCTGTTCGAACGATCTCGTTCGAGAAACGGCCGCTCCCGGAAAGGGGACCTCCAAAATGTCCGATCAACCGAAGGCGAACGCCGCAACGATCCCCGTCGACAAGACAATGCCGGCCGATGCTGCGCAAGCCAAGAAGGTGCTGCTGCAGGATATCCGCGTGAAGTGGAGCAAGTTCAGCGAACAGGAGCTGAATAACCTCACGAGCAACGACGACCTGGTCACCCAGCTCGTCGCCAAGTACGGGCTCACGAAAGAGGTGGCGCAACGCGATGCCGATGCCTTGCGCAACAGCCGCAACATCTGAGGCACTGGACCTCGACGCCGCGAGGCCGCCGCCCGGCGGCCTCGTTTGCCTGGGCGGCGACAGGATTCCCCTGCCCCCCTGTGGAACATCGACGACGCCGTTGGCGCCTGAGAGGCGGACATGGCCAAATCTGTGCAGCCCAAACATATCGCCTTGCGCATCTGCAAGACCCTTCACGAGCTGACGGGCGAGGACCTCCACTGGGTCGACATCGATGTGGTATGCGGCCGGCTTGACGAGGACCACACTAAGGAATTGAACGCGGCTCTCGAATATGCGCGCGAGCACGAGCTGCTGGCCTGCGGTCCTGTCCCGGTACGCAGCGTCATGCTGACCCACAGGGGCGTACTGGCAGCGCGCGGCAAATTCAAGAAGTCCCATCGCGAATCGGGCTGAGCGACCGGCCGGGAGTCTTCATGGACAACCTCCCCTAGCGCGGGAGCATTGCAATGCAGGACAGTATCACGGCCGCCTGATAACCTGTGGGTATTCGGACCTTCCTTGTCCGTCGTCTGATCGCAGCGCCGAGCGCTTCGCCGTCGGCTCGCCGTTGTTGCCGTATTTTCCGAACAGAGGCGCACCCGTCATGACCGAAAAGCCGATCGACCTCGACGCCCGCCGCGGAATGGCGGCGCAGAAAGCCACGGATCTGCGACGACTCTTGTCGGAGGTGGAGGCCAACGAAAAGATCCTGCGCGAGCGCCAGAGCGAGCTCGAGGCGCATCTCCTCGCCGCCCCCGCCGCCACCTGGCCCGAAGCGGCCGAGAAGGCGCGCTACGTGCTGGCGCTATATGCCGCCCTGCTGCCGGCCGAAGACACTCGCCGCCGCACGCTGATCGCCGCCGTCCTCGATGACTTCGATCGCCTGGCGCACGAGGCGCATTCCTGACCTGGAGCACGGAGAGGCTCACTTCATTTCCAGCGGCGGCACGTGAAAGCGGCAAGCCCTGAAGCTACCATTCGTTTTTCAAATAGCGGCGAGGAGCTGCTATGTGGTGCAGCCTATCGTCCTGTCGCTAAGCCACCGCAGAATGGCCGATCAATTGAGATGCTTCTTGCTCGCCTTCGGTACGCCGACCAACAAGACATCTGCCAGGTCTGGCGCGATATGCCTGATTTCATCGAAGAATACGGTGAAGTACCGGGGCAGTAGCGCTTTCATTTCGTCGCCGATCAGCATGGCGCCGTTCTGGGACATCATCGTCAGCGAGCCGGCCTGGCGGAGCCATAGCACGACCTCTTCCAGCGAGTCTGGGTCATCGAGGATGACGATGAAGCCCAGATTGGAAGCACTGTGCTTGCGGCTGATTTCCGCGATCGTCTCGTCATGAGGGTCGGCGAGCGAGAAGCCCACCTTCACACAATGACCTGAGTCCAGCGTGACGTCGTACTGACGCCACGCAAGGGTGCCCAGCGGTCGTCGTGTTTCCGGGGAATGTCGCGGCATGTCCCCCAACTAGGCTGTTGCGGACTGCTCGGCGTAGGCTAGCACCAACCGCTTCTTTGCAGCCAGATATTCGAGCCATTCTGTCCGGGTTTCCTGGGGGCTGCCGGATAGCTCGACTACGATATGACGAAGCGTCGACCTTGCCCGGTCTTCGGCAACCTTCAACCAGGCACCATACGCAGCCACGAGTTCAAGCCGCAGTCGCCCCCGCTTCCTCTGGAGGTTATCCATCCAATGCTCCTGCTCCGCGGCTACCAAAGCCGTCAACTTCGAAAAATCGCATAGGCGACGATGACGATGACGAGCAGCGCCGGAAACAAGACCGGCGGCACGAGCCACTCCTTCCAGCTTTTCAAGACACAACCGTGCGGAAAGCACGAACGCGCCACGTCGCAATGTGCAGATGATGCATGGGCAAACCTGTCGGTTACCAGCCGTTGCGCTGATACAGTTTGGCGGCAAAGATGGAGCGGGGCAGCGAATCGAAATGCTCCTTCCCCGAGATCGTAAGGACTAAGCTGTTCTTGGCCTCGGCGATGAGACGCAGCTTCAGCAGGCGATCGACGTCGCCGCGACGCAGGGAACGGACTTCCGCTTCGCTGAAGGCGATGCGCCGCAGGGTAATCGCCTCATCGTCGGTAAGCTCGAATAGGCGTGAGACATTGGCGGTGCTTGCGCGGCTCATGGGCGGCCTCGTTGGTTACGCCGGACCACGAGCGACCCGCCGAATGACAAGTCCCGCACTTCCCTCTTTTGGAGAGATGCGACGCCTCATTCCTCGCTCCGGCGACCAGTACATTCGTGGTCAGCCGGAAAGAGGAAACGGCGACCCGAGGGTCAGGCGACGGTCTTGAGATTCTCGGCGGACTGCTTGCCGCTACGCTGATCCGACACCAGGTCGAACTCGATCTTCTGGCCCTCGACCAGGTGGTTGAGGCCGGCCCGTTCGACGGCGCTGATATGGACGAAAGCGTCCTTGCCGCCGTTATCCGGCTGAATGAAGCCGAAGCCCTTGGACGAGTTAAACCACTTCACGGTTCCCATAGACATGAGGAGAACCCTTTCACTGCTTAGTTGAAGAAATGCATAGCCGCCCGGTGCTTGGCGCAGAGGGCTGGCTGTCGAATTCGCATTGGTTTTCGGGATCAAGTCGCTGGCAGGCGCCTTAAGGTGCACGGCGCGGCCAAATCATCAGTCCGTTTGTCGACTAACTGCATATGGGCGCTTCGCACGCCCTTTACAAGGATACATTGTAATGGGCAATCGAACGTCTCATATACATTCCGTCGACATCATCGTCGATCCTGTCGCACAAAGGGCAGCGTCATGGATGCCGAACGAGCGCCGAATCGCTCGGGCGTCGAGGTGCGGCGGGCCGTTGCGGCCTTCGTGCAGCCGCTGATCAGAGGCCAAGGAGCCTTGAAACTGCCCTGCCGACCGGCCTGCCGCTCGTGCGTGTCTTCATCGTTCAGCACGATTGCGGGCACGGCTCTTACTTCAGGTCGAGCCGAGCCAAATTCGATGACGGGTTGGGCATGCAGTCTGCTCACCTTCACAACTGTAACGAGGTGATGTGTTTGGGCGCCTCGCGAGACGCGCTTTCGCAGCCGACATGTGTCGCGACGCTTGAACTGTCGGATAGAGATGGGATGGCCCCATTTCCCGAAGCGGTAAGAATGGAAAGGAATCTGTATATGGCGATGCACTATCTTGGGGTCATGCGTGGGACCGGCAGACTGGCCAGCTCGGACGGCGAGGGCTTCGGTCCTGCCGACTACGATCTGGACGGCTACCTCATGCCCACCGGCAAGGTCGTAGCGTCGGGCGAACTGCGCATGCCCGCCGACGCGCTGGGTCTTGCCATCGGCCGCAACGATTTGCGCCTCTTCACAGAGGACAGAGGCGTGCTCACGGTTCGGTTCTCGTCCAATCGGCACAAGCCCCTTGAGCAAGCGGCCCATATCGATGTCACCGATGGCTTGCCGCCGGCCAAGAAATGGCATCACTGAATCGAGGCATATCCTGTCGACGCGCATCACCGAGACGATGGTTACGTTTACGCGTCCGTTTCTCCTGACCGGAGTGGACGCCGTCCAGCCCCCCGGGACCTACGCGGTCGTCACCGAGGAGGAGCAGATCCCGGGCTTGTCGTTCGTCGCCTTTCGCCGGCTGGTGACCACCTTGCACCTTCCCGCCAACCCCGCGCCCGGCCAGCGGCGCGAGGCGATCGCCGTCGATCCCGACGAGCTAGCTGCAGCACTCGCGGCGGACGCCGCGGCGACGGGCGTATGCTAGCCACCCACGACCGCGGCAGGAGTCATGATGGCAGGTGACGCAGCCGGCGGCGACTACAAGGACGTCGTGCTCTTCCTGGCAACCGCCGGCGTCGTGGTGCCGATCCTGCGGCGCTGGAAGATCAGCCCGGTCCTCGGCTTCCTGGCCGCCGGCGTGCTGCTGGGCCCGTTCGGCCTCGGCGCCCTTCATCAGTCGCTGCCGTGGCTGGCCTATCTGACGATCGAAAGCCCATCGCAGGTGGCGCATCTCGCCGAGCTCGGCGTGGTGTTCCTACTGTTCATGATCGGCCTCGAGCTATCGTGGGATCGCCTCTGGACCATGCGGCGCCTGGTGTTCGGCCTCGGGGGCCTGCAGGTGATCGCCTGCGCCACCGCGATTGCTGTCATCGCGACCCTTCTGGGCCACGGCGCGGTCACCGCGACGGTGCTGGGAATGGCGTTGGCGCTCTCGTCGACGGCCATCGTAATGCCCCTGCTGGCGGAACAGAAGCGCCAGCATTCGAGGGCCGGCCGCGCGACTTTCTCGGTCCTGCTGCTGCAGGACCTGGCGGTCGCGCCGATCCTCGTGACGATCGCGTTTCTGGGAAGTCATCAGGACAACGATTTCACTTTCAAGCCCCTCATCGCATTCGCACCGGCCGCGCTCGGCTTGCTCGGCCTCGTCGCCCTCGGTCGTCTCGTGCTGCGCCCGATGATGAGATCTGTCGCCCGGGCGGACAGCCCGGAGCTGTTCATGGCAGCCTCTCTCCTGGTGGTGATCGGTGCGGGGCTGGCGGCTGCAATGGTCGGACTGTCGATGGCCTTGGGCGCTTTCATTGCCGGCCTGCTGCTGGCCGAGACGGAGCATCGCAAGCAGATCGAAAGGACGGTCGAGCCGTTCAAGGGCCTCCTGCTGGGACTGTTCTTCGTATCCGTCGGCATCAGCCTTGACCTGTCGCGTCTCGCGGCAGCTCCTGCGCTCATCCTCGGTCTGATGGTCGGCGTGACGGCCTTGAACGGTGCCATCGTCTTCGGACTGGCGCGGTTGTGGCGGCTGGGGCGCGCCGCCGCGCTGGAGACGGCACTGCTCCTGGCCGCCGGCGGCGAGTTCGCGTTCGTCGTCCTGCAGTCGGCCATGACGGAGAAGCTGCTCGATCGCACGCTGGGCCAGACCATCCTCGTCGCCTCGACCCTCTCGATGTTTTCCATACCCGTCCTCGCGGCGATTGGCGCCGCCGTCAGGAGGCGTGTCCTGGCGGCCACCCCGGCAGCCCCCGCGCCGTCGGTTCAGCGTCGCAAAACCTGAAGCCGACGCGCGGAAAGTCGCGATGTAAAGGCCATTCGGCTGCACGCCGGGGAAAAGAATCCGGGTATCGCACCTCGCAAGAGACGCCCGTCGTCACCATTTCTAACTAGCGTCGCTCGGACGATGATCGTTCCGGCGATAGCCACGATCACAGACTTGAGCAGGATTCATGACCTACTTCCGCTGCCGCACGGAGTTCTGCTCGATCGCGCACGACGCGCTGCTCGGCCTGCTGGCCCTCGCCGCGCTAGGCGGCGCCATCAGCCTCTGGTCATCCGGATTGCAGCTGTTCTCCGCCGGCTGAACCCGCGACCGACCGAAGCTGCCGATGAACCTGCTCAATATCCGCCACCGCACGACCTATTGCTATCGCGAGCCGGTGCAGCTCGGGCCGCACCGTTTCATGCTGCGCCCGCGCGAGGGCCACGACCTGCGCCTGCTGTCGGGCAAGCTCGACGTCGCGCCGGCGGCGACCCTGTCATGGACCAATGACATCTTCGGCAACGCAGTCGCCACCGCGCAGTTTGCGCGAGCCACCGAACGGCTCGTGATCGAAAGCCTGGCGGTCGTCGAGCTGGCTGCTGCGCCCTGGCCAGTCTTCGACATCGCAGCGTCGGCCATCCGCTATCCGTTCGACTATTCGCCAGACGAGAGAATCGATCTCGCGGCGCTCGCGGAGTCGCATTATCCCGATCCATCGAACTGGCTGGCCCAGTGGGCGCGAGGCTTCGTGCTCAACCAGGAGACCGACACGCTGGCCCTGTTGAAAGACCTGGCCACCGGCGTTTTCGAGAGGATCTCCTACCAGAGCCGCGAGGAGGAAGGCACACAATCGCCGCTGCAGACGCTGGAGCGCGGCTGGGGATCGTGCCGCGATCTTGCGGTGTTGTTCATCGAGGCGGCGCGCAGCCTGGGCTTCGGCGCGCGAATCATCTCGGGCTATCTCTACAATCCCGACCGCGGCGCGGGCGACGCCGGCTCGACCCATGCGTGGGCCGAGATCTTCCTGCCGGGAGCGGGCTGGATCACCTTCGATCCGACCAATCGCGGCGTCGGCGGCTTCAACCTCATCCCTGTCGCCGTCGGACGCATCATAAACCAGGTAATGCCGATCAGCGGCGCCTTCCATGGAGCAACCGACGCGTTTCAGGGCATGTCGGTCGAGGTGCAGATCGCGCCGTGAGCCTCCGTCGCTGGGGTCGAATGCAACTTGTCGGGCGAGCCGACGGCGATGACTTGTGACGGCCAACGACGAAGCGAACCAGCTTGCGTCGCCGCCGGTCCGCTTTCAAACTGCGCGCCAATCCCATCCGGATTGCCAAGGAGCCGCGCCAGTGGCCCGGGAACCCGATGCCCCCTCCCCTCTCACCCCGACCTCTGTGCATCTCCTGCGCATGCTGGACCGGGCAGAGGGCGCTCGCGTATCGGTCGGCTGGCTGATAAACGAGCTCGGCGAGCGCTCCTTCGGCCTCACGCTCTTGGTGATGGCGATCGTCGCCCTGCTTCCCGGCGCGTCCACCATCGTCGGCCTGCTGATTGCGTGGCCGGCAATCCAGCTCATGCTGGGCCACGATGCCGCCCGGCTGCCGTGGGCGATGGCCCGCCGCGAGGTCGCCGTCGCGCGGCTGGAGCGCGTCATCGCCGCCGTCGCGCCGCGGCTCGCCTGGGTTGAGCGACTGATCAGGCCGCGCTGGCCCATTGTGTTCGAAGCCGCGAGGCCGCTGGTTGGGCTGGCGATGCTGCTGGTGGGGCTGACCCTGGTCTCGCCGGTGCCCATGAGCCAGGTTGTGCCGGCACTGGTCATCATGCTGCTGGCGGTGGCCTACCTGGAAGAGGACGGCCTCGCACTCCTGCTCGCCCTCTTCGCCGCGCTGTGCTCGCTCGCCATGACCGGCGTAATGGTGTGGGGTGCGGTGCAAACCATCGACTGGATCGATCCGGCAATCCGCGTATAAGCCGGCCCCATGAACTTTCGCCGTATAGAAGACCCTTCTCGGCCTCGGCGTTCCCTGGATCGTGAACGTCGCGGTTTGGACAGTGAGGTACCCATGATCGGTTCCCAAGAGGGCTTTTGTTGTCGCTGCAACGGGCTCCGATGACGATTTTAAGCTCTTGAGTATTGTTCTTCCGGATTCCCAGAGAAGTATTCCCCATCAGAAAAGGCCCGCGTGGGAGCGGACCTCTTCCCTTCTCCGAAGAGAAGATCCGGCACAGACCTGCTGTCCGAATGGCGAATGACGGCGCTCAAGCGCCAGGGAAGAAGGAGCCTGCCCCGCAGCGAGCTCAGAAGGTGAGCCCGGACACTCTCGGATTGGGCGGGATGGAAAAGTGTACGAAGCGCGACCTTAACGACCGGCAGACAAATTGTTCCAAGCAGCTCTAGGCGCGATCTCCACGGTCGATGCAATTCACTATCAAGGGTCGCGCCTCCCGCAGCCGCAATGTTCCCCTCAAGCGCGCATCATACGTGGCGCGACGTGAGAACGATTCGGCTTGAAGCGACAAAGCTTCATTAAGCCTCATACCTGTCATTACGCTTACGGTCTTCCCTGCTCTTTCGAATTCGCCGCAGACCCACTGCGACTCCAGGTAACCTGTAATGGCCCCTCGTCTGCCAGCTTGAGAGTGGTGGGACGATGCTGTTCACGGCCACTCTTTTCGATCACGAGCGTCAAAGGCTTCGCGTCCGACGTACAAGCGTCACCTTCACCAAGGGTGAACGCTTGCGCGTGCCCGCCTCGCTTAGGGCCAATCGCCTTTGATAGTCGCTGATTCCCATGTCATCATTAATATTATGGCAGTCGCATCTCCTACTCCCTACACAGTGTCGGCCATTCACCCCGATACACACAAATTTCACGGCGAGAGTTGCGCAACACTGCAAGAAGCAGAGCGGCGGGCGAAAGAACTGCGGGAATCGGGCTACCAGAGTGTTTCCATAGCACCGTCTGATCCCAAGGGACCATCATGGCCAAAGAGCTGAAACGTTTCGTGATGATCGATTAAAGATAAAGAGGAACTATTCGCGGGAACTTGAGCGCCGACGCTGCGACCGCGCGGACTTCCCAGGGAAAGGCAACGTTTCCCACGACCGTCGTCGCCGCCGTGGCTGGACTTCTTGGTTGAGGTCAGGACTTCGGAGGTAGTCGCCACGACGCTCTCGGAGACCCGTCATGATCGGCGAGGGCATCGCATTTCTCCTTGAGATCGGTAACCACGACCTTCTGGCACGACCACTAGGCGACCCAACCAGCGACGACGATACGGTAGCCGCGGCGGGCATAGACGCCTTGCTCGAATAGCACGATGATTGGTTGGCATCGTTCTTGGGCCGCGTGCTCGGGACACCATCGACGGCAGAGTTGACCCGTAGGCTGCAGTAGCCGTTGGTCACTTCGATGGGCGAGCGTCTTGAGCTGGTGGCGAACATCGCTCAGGATGACGTGGACGGTTATGTCGCCCCCCTTCGAGCGGCGCCACTTTATCGCCGTCCAGGCGCCACCGAACGAAGCCGAGGAGCGTTCATTCAGTAGCGAAGCGTCCTGCAGAAAGGGACTGCCATGGAGAACGTAGAAGCCGTTGTATGCAACGTGATCGCCACCAAGCTCCGCCTTGCAACGGACCGGGTTGTGCCGGAGGCGCGCATTGTCGAGGATCTCGGCGCTACCAGCCTCGATTCGGTCGACACCATCATGGCCCTCGAAGATGCCTTCGGGCTCGATATCAACGACGCGGAAGCAGAGCGCCTGAAGACTGTCGGAGACGTGATCGTCCTGATGACGATGAAATCCGAGTATCGGGATCGCGCTCTTGCCAACTAGGCAGCCACCATTGCCGACCACGCGAACCTGCGCCGAACGACGCACGGTGGCGGGGCCGAAGCGATCGTGCGTCATGACTGCCTGCATCGACTCCTTGCATTCCTGCACCATGCCCTGCCCGGTACTTGACGAAGAAGGCTGACCGCGATTCGCGCTCACCCGGACGCCGAAAGGCGACCTCGTCAACGGCCAGAAGAAGAAGATCGCCGAGGACAATGAAGCGAAGGGCACGCCCCGAAACAAGGGGCTGTATCCTCGTCCTCGATTTCGAGCTCGAGTTCCCATTCGCAATCGAAGACGAGATCGGTGAGCCTATCGTCGACCGAGCCCCATGGCTTGCGCGACCCTCTTCAAAGCGACCTGATGCTTTCCGGCTAGGCCCCCGAACAACTGCCGGATCTCTGCCTGGGCAGGCCGAATGACCGCGTGACAAGACCTCATTTGAGGCGCACCTTTTGTTTACCGTCGGGCGTGAATTGATTGAGCACCGACGGCTGAGAGTCTACGGCATCAAGAACAGAAATGACCGAACTCCCGCTCATGTGCTTTGGCCACGTTGAGGGAGGGAGCGATGATGTCCACTTTCGAATGCTTCCAGCGCGCCGCAAAGTGCACGCGGCTGGCCGAGGTCTCCGACGTCGAAGCAAACAAAGCGCAGTTTCTGGCAATGGCTCGACACTGGCGAACTCTCGCAGATAAAATAGTGGCAGGCGAAGCATTCAACTTCGAGCCATCGGCCGGGCCGTGCGGCGACGATGCGTTGAACGTATTTATTGCCGAGGGCAACATTGAAATTTACTTGTCGAAACTACACGGCATCTTCGATCCAACCGAATGCGACCAGATCCGTCACCTGATGGCAAAGGAATTTGCCGGCATGGGGTTCAGCCGCGTGCATCAGGAGGGTGGCGTAAGACGGGTCATGGCCGGTCGCCAACGCCTGGAAAAACAGCGCTTCGTCGTGGCCGGACCGCCATTGAATGAGCTCGCTGCACAGCAGGATGCGCTCCTCCTAGAAATGCTTAAAAGGACCCAGAAGCTGCTGGAGGAGCAGCCGAGGCTTCTGCGCAAACGGCAATAAGTGCCTTAGCCTATGCGATCGTGGGCGGCGTCAACCGGCGTCCAATGTCGTTCCCTTGGCTTGCGGGGTTTGGGGATGGCGCTCGCGCGAGGGTGCCGGACGGAGGCCAGATGGCTGTTATTGCAATTCTTCTGGCCATAAACTTCAAGGGCCTCGCGCTCGGCTTGGGAGCGATCGCCGTCATGGGCTTGATTGCGTATTTCGACGTCAATTCTCGATGAAGCACGGCGAGAAGCAGGAGTGCGAGCCTACGTCGGACGAACCCAGATCAAGATTTAGGGAGCTCGGCGCATTCGTCCGCAACGGCATCGGATTGCTGCTGTTGCTCCATCTGCAGCTGCACATGTTCGATGAGGCCTGGCGGCGGAGGCTCAATCTCACCTTCCAGCGCCTTCGCTTGCAATTCCAGCTCGGCGGCGAGCTGCAATAGCCGGGCCATATCCTCGGCCGACTGGCCGAGGGCAAGCCGACGAGCCCGCCGATTTGCCCCGCTGAGTGACGCGCGGGTCGCTCCAGCCCTCCTCGACTAGCGCCGTCCGATGAAGGTCGTCCGCTAACGCTGCTATTCCTCCGACAATCAGCATTACACTTCGATCGTCGACTAGTCCGCATTTGCCGGATGGACCTCGAGCACTGCTTCGATCTTACGCCCGCCCGGTTGCTGGGGGCCGCGGGGCAATAGCCGAGCGATCAGCTGCGCGCGTAGATCACGAAAGCGTTGCTCGGACCGAGGGCAAACGCCATCCGGACTTCGGCTATCACGGCCTCCTATTCCGCTACTCACATCACGATGTGCGCCAGGACGGCGTGCTGCCATCCCATCCTTGCCTCGATCGAGACGACTAGGAGCGCCTTCTCACGCGGGATCTCCTGAACCTTCTCTCACCCACAAAAATGGTCAATTATGCTCGTACTGTGTTCTCCGCCGCCGACAAAAAATTGGACTGAGCGCTCAAAGCTGCGCCGCATGGCATGGCAAAGCGAATTCACGCGGTGTTTTGATTCAGATCAATGTTTGCCTGACCGCCTGCCTTAGGCACGTAGGATTGGGCGTAGAACGACTACGCCAGTCGGCAAAGAACGGAGAAAGACATCTCCAATGACCACTGCCAAGCTGAAACTGCGTGACAGCACACGCATGATGTTACCGCTCGCAGCCATCGGCCTCGCAACATGCGGAGTCCTGATGTCGATGGCATCGGCCCAAAATGCGCCGTCGACGTTCAAGGGCGTCATCGATCTCGATGTTCGGAAATCTACGCCCGACTGGACACCGTATATTCCGAAGAAGGCGCCCGAGGGTGCGCCAAACGTTCTTTTCATTCTTTACGACGATACCGGCCTTGCAGCGTGGTCGCCCTATGGTGGTCGGATCAACATGCCGACTCTGGACAAGATAGCCGCCGAGGGCCTGACTTACACACAGTTTCATACGGCGGCGTTATGTTCACCGACCCGATCGATGCTGCTGACCGGACGAAACCATAACGTGAACGGCATGGCCGCCATTACGGAAGGCGCCAACGGCTTTCCCGGAGCGCATGGCCGGTTGCCCGATCAGGCCGCCACCATAGGTCAAATCCTGCAGGACAACGGCTACAGCACCTTTTGGCTGGGCAAAAATCATAACGTCGCCGAGCAGGACGTCGCATCGGGCGCCAGCCGAAAACTATGGCCCCTCCAGAAGGGCTTCGACCGCTTCTACGGCTTTATCGGTGGAGAAACCAATCAGTGGTATCCGGATCTCGTTGAAGACAATCATTTCATCGAGCCGCCGTACGGGCCTGAAAAGGGCTACCACCTCTCGAAGGATCTCGCCGACCGCGCCATCGCGATGGTCCGCGACCAGAAGGCCACGAATCCATCAAGGCCCTGGTACATGTGGTACAACCCCGGCGCCAATCACGCGCCCCATCATGCGCCGCAAGAATACATTGCCAAGTACAAGGGAAAGTTCGACGACGGTTATGACGCTTACCGGACATGGGTACTTGCACGCATGATCGACAAGGGCGTGCTCCCGAAGGGAACGCAACTCACGCCGCTCAACCCCTTGCCCGATGAAGTGGCCAACAAGGCAGACTTTGTGCGCCCATGGAACTCGCTTAGTTCCGACGAGAAGAAACTATTCTCCCATATGGCGGAGGTCTATGCCGGGTTCTCCGAATATACGGACGTGCAAATTGGCCGCATCATCGATTACCTGAGGGAGTCAGGCCAACTCGAAAATACTATCGTGCTCTACGCGGCGGACAATGGAGCGTCCGGAGAGGGCACGCCGAACGGTTCAGTGAACGAGAACAAGTTCTTCAACAATTACCCGGACGATCTGGCGGAGAACATGAAGGCCTTGAACGATCTGGGCGGGCCGAACACCTATCCGCACTATCCGACAGGATGGGCTGCAGCATTCTCAACCCCCTTCAAGATGTTCAAGCGCTACTCGCAATACTCAGGCGGGACCATCGATCCGCTGGTCATCTCGTGGCCGAAGGGCATCAAGGCTCGCGGTGAGATTCGCGATCAGTATCATCACGCCGTCGATATCGTACCGACGCTCTTGGAGATCATCGGACTGGAAATGCCGAAAGTGTATCACGGCATAGATCAATACCCACTCGCCGGCGTCTCGATGCGCTACACTTTTGATGCCAGGCCCCACGATCCGACACGGAAAAGACGCCAGTATTACGCGATGCTCGGAACACGCGGGATCTGGGAGGATGGCTGGAAGGCTGCCGCTGTCCATGCGCCGTTCACTGGCAAAGGTAATTTCGATGAGGACCGTTGGGAGCTCTATCATGTAGACGCCGACCGGTCGGAGTCCAAGGACCTCGCCAAGGAGTATCCCGACAAGCTTCGAGCGCTCATAAAGGCATGGTTCGAAGAGGCAGATAAAAACATGGTGCTGCCGATCGACGACCGAAGCGCTGCAGAGCAGCTGGGAGTTGAACGGCCCACCGAAGAAGCAGCCCGCGAAAGGTATGTCTACTACCCGGGCACCTCGCCGGTGCCTGAAGGCGTTGCCGTCAGTGTGCGCGGCCGGTCGTACAAGATTCTCGCCAACATCGAGATTACAGATCCGAATGCGTCGGGTGTGATTTTCGCTCACGGCTCGCGTTTTGGAGGTCACTCGCTCTTCATCAAGAACAAGAAATTGTACTACGTGTACAACTTTCTGGGCATCAAGCCGGAACAGAAATTCGTTTCCGGTGAACTGAAGCCCGGCAAGTACACAGTCGGGATGGAGTTCACCCGCGAGAGTTCGGGCAAGCATGGTGAGTCTCTCGGCAGGACCAAACTCTATGTCAACGATAAGGTCGTCGCCGAAGGTCCGATGCGCACGCAGCTTGGCAAATTCACGCTGTCCGGCGACGGCCTCTGCGTCGGTTACGACAGCGGCGACACGGTCAGCCAGGAGTACAAGTCGCCTGGGAGGTTTAGCGGCGGGGTAATATTCGCCGTCGGCGTCACCGTCGAAAAAGCGCAGTACATCGACCTCGAAAAGGAGGCAGCACGCGCGCTCGCCCGAGATTGAGGCCGCACCTCGTCATCCACGGTCCTTTGATCGAACTAGCCGCCAAGTTCTGAGCCCTTCGCCATTCATCTCCGCAGATCGGCCTCCAGCATCTCGTCCACCCGGCCGGCAATGAGTGAGAAGAAAGGATTGGAGCGAAGACGCGTGAACATCGAAAGTGGCAGGGACAGCGCTCCGGCTTCGCCGCGCAGGAAGAGCGATCCCAACGCCGGCTGGCCGTTCGCTCCGCTGCCCGGAAGGAACCCGTAAACCGGGTCGTCCGGCAGAAAGCAAAGTGCAAGGTGGCCGACCGATACGATGCTTCTGGGCCAAGCGAGGTCGGTCTCGCTCTCGGTCCACCCCTGCCCTGGCCTGCGCCGACGCATCACGACGCGCTCCGATTCGTCGTCGCGGTTGGCGACCACTGTCAAGGAATGTGGACGCTGAAGGCTTCTCAGTACTCCCGGCAAGTCGGCGCTTCGAGCACTCTCCAAGGACCGAAATACGGCCAGGCGGTTGACGTCGAACAGTATCAACTCATGCTGCGCGCCTACGAGACGTCCGAACACAGAATCGAATACGCCCCTGGCACCCACCGTCGAGTCGACGACCGACTGCCAGGCGATCACCGGCGGCAGTTTGTCCAGCAGGCCCGCCACCTGCGCCTGCTCGAACGCGCGCGTCAGCGCGTTGGTGGCGGCCAGCACCTGGCGCGTCGAGTTCACCGCGAACGAATTGTACTTGTAGGGGTCGTATTCCGGCAGGATCTCCTGCCAGTGCGCCGCTTCCAGTCCCGGCAGGAACGCCAGCGCGTCGATGATCCGCGTCAGGACGGCGATACGCGGCAACTCGATCGCGGGCGATACAAGCAAAACGCGCGTCGGCTGGCGCAGCGTCTCATCGGCCAGGCTCTCGATCGCATGGGTCAAGGCGAGCGTGCCGCCTGAGGAATAGCCGCCGACATAGAAGGGTTGGTCCGGCATCGCCAGCGAAGCCGCGTGCCGGGCCGCTATGCGCACGACGGCACGCCAGTCCTGGAGGGTCATGTGGAGCTGGCCGGCCGGCACGGTACCATGCCCCGGCAACCGCAACACCACGACATGAAGGCCGCCGGCGTGCAGCCTGCGTGCCAACGCCAGCATCGAGTAAGGTGCGTCCGTCAGGCCATGGATCAACAGCGCTGAGCCCCGCCGCTCCTTCGGCATGAGCTCGAACGTGCGGTTGTAAGGCGCAACATAGATGTTATCGGAGGCGCCGTCGTTCGCGGCGCCGGTCAACCGGGCGATCCAGCTGCGAGGAGAGAACCGGGATGACCTCTCTTCGGCTATATCGCCGCTCCGGAGTTCCTTGGCACCGAGCAGCTCTTCGAACAGGCGCCCCTCGAGGGCGAGCAGTCCGGCGAAGTCCAGGTGGGCATCTCGTGCTGCTCTGAACTCCTGCCTGAGATCCAGGGTGTGCCAGGGCGCCAAGGGTCCAAGGGCCAGGACGGCATAGGCAGAAAAGCCCGTCACAGCGGCAGCCAGAACAGCAACCGGCCAGATGATCAGGCGCCGCAATACTCTGGTCAGGCGACGTTCAGGGACCATCTCTTGCACCTCAAGTCGTCCCGTCCCCCGATCTGCCGGTCCTGTTGCTACTGGCGCACGGCCGCAGGGTCGATCTGGGGTGGCCGCTTGTGCCAGGCCCGACCATCCCTACCCTTCTGAAAGCCGTAGGCGTAGAGAGCCTGCATGTAGGCCGGCTCGAACATGCCGATCTCGGTAGTGGTGAAGTCAGACCCTATGTAAGCAAGGTTGTAGTCGATGCCGTCGCGCTGCGCGAGCAGGTAGGTGCGCAGCACGTCGTTTCGCCCGCTCGACGTCAGCATGGTGCTGATGGCGCGGCCGGCGACCGAGATGGTTCGCCGCTTGCTCGTTTCGTAGCCCGGCGTGAGCTTGCCGTTGCGGATGACGTACGCGTGCCGTTCGCGGCGTGGTCCGCTCTCGGCGATGTTGATCGACGATGGATAGATGAAGAGCTGGGCAACGGCGCCGCCGTCGACATGCATCTCTTGGTACTTCTGGCCGTCGATCTCGATATCGACCATGACCGGCTGGAAGGCGCCGGGAATGGCCGCCGAGGCGCGCAGGATCTTGCGGAACAGCTCCAGCCCACCGGGATGGCCGCTGGCCGCGATCGCGCCTATGTTCCAGATTACCGGTCGCTCGGCATCGAGGTCGGTCGTGCCGATCAGCAGCAGGCGACCCTTCCCGTACTCCCGGGCGATGGCATCGAACATCTTCTGGTCAGTGTAGCGTGCGATCACCTTGGCCAACGGACTGGTATCGGCCATGGCGTCGTCGAACAGCGCGGCCGTGAGTGCCCGCGGTCGATAGACCTTGTCGGGTGTCAGGGTCGTATACATCCCGGCCATGACGGCATCGTACTCGGATCCGAGATAGGCGAAGGGCGCGATCAGGGCGCCGGTGCTGACGCCCGTCACGAAATTGAACTGGGGCCGCATTCCTGTCGCGGCCCAACCATTCAGCAATCCGGTGCCGAAAGCGCCGTCATCGCCACCGCCGGAAATCGCCAAGTAGTAGACCGGCGGCGGGCGCGTCGGTCCGCCTGCGGTGCGCCGTGTCGCCTCCTCCCTTTGGTAGGCGCGGGCGGCTTCCTCCATCATGGGCTTGGGATCGCCGTCGGCGAAGAACCGGCCATTGGGGATGCCCAGCGGCAATGCGACGGTGGTGTGGGTCGAAGGCACGCCGGGGCCGCGCTCGGGATACGAGCAGGCGCCGAGGACTCCGGCCAGCAGCATCGCGAATGACAGGAACTTGCGCATGCGAACGTCTCGTCTCTCGGCGAAGGATGAAGCGGAACACGTGTACATTGTCAGCACGGCGGTGCGGCGAACGCGCCGTGCTCGATCAGGCTAGAAATGCCACACCAGACCAGTTGGAGGCAGAGCGCCGCTGGTTGACCCTCGGCACGACCCGTTACCTATCTTCTTCGATCTGGACCTGAATCCTGCCCGCGCCTACCGCAGCCTTGAGAGCCGCGTGGTCGCGCTCGGCCTGGTCGGCATAAGCAATGGCGAAATCACCCATCGCCTCGTCGAACGCGTCGCTGTTTCCGAGATAGCCGGTGACCAGCCACGGATGGCTGGCCTTACCGTGCGCCCGCGCCAGCGCCCAACCGCACGCCCTGCCGTAGATCTTCATCATGTCGCGATCGAAGGTTTCGACCAGAGGCTTGATCTTCGCGTCGCGCAACTGGCGGACATAAAGTTGGTTGCCCAATGGCCCAATCGTGTGGCCAAGAAAAATATCCGATGAAGCCTGCATCAGGCGCTGGCCCTCGACCACCCGCTCCCCGGCGTGGCCAAACAGGCTCTTGCCCGCGTAAGGCTCCAGAACGGACGGGACGGCCTGCTTGAATTGCAGGAACAGCGGCTCATTGGACGACGACATGAACAGTCCGATAGAGCAGTACCGGCCGACGCTTCCGACCCCCACAACCTTCATCGCCCCGTCGACGTAGCGGTAGCGATCGAACAGGGCGCGACGGTCAATCGGAAGGCTGTCCCGGTAAGCAGCCATCGTCTTGTCCGTGAGGGCGCCGAAGCCCTCCTGATGCTGAACATCCATGTGATAGATGAGCGGAGGTTGATCCTTGATCTGCACCACCCCGCCGACCATCCTGGCCAACTTCGGATAATCCAGGTCAGATGCCCTTCCTTCTTTCGCTTTGTCGATTCTGCGCCGCACCCGCTTCTGGTCAGCCGGATCGTCGATCAGCCCGAGGTACTCTTCCAGACCGATGTGGGTGTACCATGCTTCCAGCGGGCTCATCTCTGCCACTTGCCGCAACCGCTTGCGATAGCTCCGGGCACAGGCGATGGCTGCGTCGCGGCCAGCCGCATCCGACAAGCCATTCGACCGGGCCGCCAGCACGAACGACGCGACCAGCCGCTTGACGTCCCATTCCCAGGGTGCCGGCAGAGTCTCGTCGAAGTCGTTGATGTCGAAGTTGATGCTACGTTCAGGCGTGGCGAAGCCGCCGAAATTCATCAGATGACAGTCGCCGCAGACTTGGACATGAATGCCCGTGGTGGGTGTCGCGGCGAGGTCGGCAGCCATGACGCCCGCCGCCCCTCGATAGAAGGCGAAGGGTGATTGCAGCATCCGGCCGTAACGGATCGGGACGAGCTCGGGAATCCGGCCAGCATCCGAGGCGCGCAGAATTTCAAGTGGATCGAGCCGTTGCTTGTCCTTCTTCCAGAGACCTTGACTCGCCCGCGGGACCGAATCGCGCAGACGCTGGCCGGCTGCGACGAGATCGTCCGCAGGGATGGAATACTCTGGTCGTCTGACCAGCGGCGTCTGAGCCGGACCCGTAAAGGCTGCCACGTTGTTCAAATCGCCTCCCCTTCCCGAGCTGAATATGTCCGCCCGTCTCAGCGGGCCTTGATGCAAGTCAAGCATTCGCATGATGCAACCACGGCGCGACGCGGCAACGGGCATCGATCTGCATTCGCTTGACGTATCGAACGGATGGTTGTGTTGCATCGACACATCCGTACCCTGATGCGTCGGGCTCGACGCAAACTTCACCGCTCCACCGGGGTTTGATCTGAGTCAAAGCAGGCGGAAGCAGATGCGGCGAGGGATGATTGGAAGGACGCAACAGCAGATGTATCCACGCGCTCGCCTAGACGCGCTGACCGACGGGCTCTTCGCCGTCGCCATGACGTTGCTCGTGCTCGACCTCCGCCTCCCGGATGACTTCCAACCGCATGATGCGAGCGAGCTCATTCAAGGCTTGATCGCCCTGACACCCAAGTTCCTGCCCTATGCTCTGAGCTTCGGCGTGCTGGGGCTTCGCTGGCTATCGGGTATTCAGGTGCGGTCACCGGACGAGAACCTCGGCAGCGAATACGTCCACTGGTGGCTGCTCTACCTGCTTTTCACCACCTGTTTTCCGTTCGTCACCATCGTCGTCGGTCGCTTTCCCAACCTGGCGCCTGCAATCTGGTTGTATGCCGGCAACACATTGATCCTTTCCGCCATCGGCCTGCGTTTATTGGCCCTCATTCCGGATGTGGAGCCGGGCAAGCAGCGAGATCATCAATTCCTGCTTGCCGTTCTGATCGTTTCGTCCGGGCTTGCAATCAGCTGGAGCTTCATCGGTCCTCGCCACGCGCTGTGGCCTTATGTGATGGGCTTCTCCGTGGTGGTGATCGCGAACCGACTCAGGGAGCGGCGTCTGAAAAGGGCATCATGAACAAGGCGACGCATCTCCGTACGCAGGTTGACTTGTCGCAGCGCGAGCTGCTCGCCGGCACCACCAGACGGCTGCGGCCGTCAGGAAGAACGATGTACTCGGTCTTCATCGGCATGGATCCGGCGGCCGACTACGCTCCCTTGACCGCTAACGACGATTTGACGACGGGTGGCCCTGCTCGGCTGGCGGCCGTCACTGCGAATGAAAAGTCGGTGCGCGCGGCACAAGGGCCCGCTCCGGTACTGGATGCAGACGATTACAATCCTGCACCGTGACTTTGACATCATCCTGAAGGGGCCACGGAACTTCAGGTGCAGAGCGTACAACCCCTTTGACTTGCCTCAAAGGCCCCGCGGAACTCGATGTTAATCTAAGAACGCCACTTAGGGAGAACCTCGAAGATGACGCTCCCCAAATCCCCTTCTGGCGGCGCCTTTGCGGAGAATTCAATGGAATTCTCCCTCTTCATCGGGGGGCCCCTGTTTCAGCTTCTTCGTCGCGCCCATCTTACGGACGATACGCTGCGTTTGGTGCGCCGGCGCGTCATCGTCATCTCGCTGCTTTGCTGGCTGCCGCTTCTGATGATTTCGATTCTCGAAGGAAATCTCTTCCCCGCGGGCGAGAATTTGTCCTTCCTGAAGGATGTTGGCATACACGTCCGCTTCCTGGTGGCGCTGCCTCTATTGATCGCGGCCGAGCTTGTAGTCCATCAGCGCATGCGTCTCCTGGTGCCACAGTTCATCGAACGAGACCTGATTCCGGAGGGAGCCCTACCACAATTCCATGCCGCCATTACGTCAGCCGTCCGCCTTCGAAACTCGATAGTCGCGGAGGTCGTCATTGTCGCAATCGTCTACATTGTCGGCATTCTTGTCGTTTGGCGGCAATACGCGGCAATCGAAACGGGCACCTGGTACGCGGCAGCCTCTGCGAGCGGATCGAAGCCGTCGCTTGCCGGCATCTGGTTGAGCTACGTCAGCCTGCCGATCTTTCAGTTCATGTTGCTTCGCTGGTATTTCCGCCTATTCGTCTGGACACGTTTCCTCTGGCACGTGTCACGCATCAAACTAAACCTGGTGCCGACTCATCCTGACCGGGCAGGCGGTTTGCTTTTTCTTTCCACCACGGTCTACGCCTTGGTGCCACTGCTGTTTGCCCACGGCACAATACTTGCCGGACACATTGCTGATCGCATTTTCTTTGTTCAGGCCACCCTCCTCGATTTCAAGCTCGAAATCGTTACCCTTGTCGTCCTGCTCCTATGCGTGGTGCTGGGCCCACTCCTGCTGTTTGTGCCCCAGATGGCCGAGGCGAAACTGATCGGCCTGCGTGAGTACGGCGCCTTGGCCCAGCGCTACGTTCGCCAATTCGACAGAAAATGGTTGCGCGGCGGAAACTCAAGCGACGAGGAGCCACTCCTAGGCAGCGTCGACATTCAATCGCTCGCCGATCTATCCAACAGTTTCGACATAGTGAAGTCGATGAACGTCGCGCCCTTCACCAAGGAGACAGTTTTGCAAGTCGGCATCATGGCGATCGTACCGATCGCACCACTTGTCCTGACCCTAATACCGCTGGAGGAACTTCTGAAGAGGTTGTTCACTATACTCCTGTAGGGTGGCCACCGGACCTCGCGACACCGATGCGATCGCGCAAGACCTTGCCGCACGCTCCTTCTGCGCAACGTGTGGGTGAATTCAATCAAAGCCGGCCTGGGGTACGTTTCAGCCGCATCAATGAGAGCGAACGAAGATCTCATAGATGGACAACAGGATCTCGATAACGATGAGGCAGATGATATACCATTCCAGACGTACGCTGCGCTGGTCCTGCACGAGTTCCAGAAGTGTCCGGACTGTTTCACCAACCAGTGTGAGTTTTCGGTCGATCGCGCTGTTGCGTTCGAGAAGTTCGTATTCATCCGCCAACCGGGCGTAGAGACGCTCGAGTTCAGGGCGGTCCCAAAGAACGTCTGGCTTGTCTTCGATCGCAACCCGTCCCACCATCCGATGCTGTGTCAGCAATATATCGCCAATCTGCTGAATGAGTTGCGAGGCCTTGCGATCGACACGGCCCTTCCGCCTAATACCGGCGGCCAGCGGTTCAATCTTGTCGAAGGTCGCTGCGATCTGCGATTCATGATGCGCCAACACGACGCTCTTTGACAGCACGTTGGCGAGGATCTGCAGTCGTTCGGTAGACGCATCCTTCAACACAATGGCGCCGGAAGGCTCGATCTGGTCCTCGCCGTCCGGTGTCACGACAATCTGGACCTGATCGGTTTCCGGTGTTGGCAGAGCCTCCACGATGCTCGCGCGCAGCGTCCCCAGGAGCGCCTCCTCCTCGGCATGCGAAAGCCCCACGAGGACGGCGACTCCATAGCGGAACAGGAAGGCGATACCCTGCTGCCCTGCTCGCAACGTCAGCGGCGCCAGGGCTATCGTATCCTGATGTTCGAGCCGCGCGTCTCTATGCGTTGTCCAAGCAGCAGCGCGCGAATGGCAAGCGAACCGGACATGATCACCCCCGCCAATGCCGCGACCGTGGATCAGCTTTCGACGGCGTGCCGGTCGTCGCGAACTTCAACGACCGCGACGCTCAAATCCTGCCAGCGCTTGCCGCCACACACTGATCGACGGTGCGATGGGCAACAATCGAGCCGAAATCGGCTTCGGCACCCCGCCTGCGCAACGTATCGGCGACGCCATCGTGCAACTCGGCAAGCCGTACCACAACGCCGCGGCGCTTCATGGTGGCGGCGAACACGCGCAAGCTGGTCAGGGCCGTAATGTCGATTATGGGCACTACGGAGCAGTCGATCACCACTGTGGTCAAGGGGCGCGAGGTCTGCGCCACGAGCTCCTGGAAGCGGCGCCGGATCTGCTCTGCGTTGAAATAGAGCCAGCCCCCGAGGGTGCGCAACACCAGCACGGAGGGCGGCTCCAGGGCCGCCGGATATCTCTCCTTGTTCACGTAGTGACCGCTTGCCGGATCGCGCGCCAACACCGCGACGGCCGGCCGGGAAGCGCGCCCGATCAGCATGACCAGCGAGCCTACCGCCGCCAGCAACAGACCCTGCAAGGGCCCGAAGGCCAAGACGCCGAACAGCGCGAGAAGCGAGATCGCGAACTCGGTGCGCGACGCGTTCTTGAGCTCGCGCAACTCCTCGAGCTTCACCAGATGCTTGGCGGCCATCAGGATGATGGCAGCCAGCACGGGCTCGGGCAGGTCGCGGAACAGGCCCGTGAAAAAAGCGAGGGTCAGCGCGACGGCGATCGAGGTCACGACGAGCGAAACCGACGAGGTGGCGCCGTTCATGTCGTTGACCGCCGTTTGCGACATGCCGCCGGCCACTGGAAAGCCGCTAGCCAGGGCCGTGGCGACGTTGGAAGCACCGAGAGCCGTAAGCTCCTGCGACGGATCGATTTCGTAACCTCGCTTCTGAGCGAAGCTGCGCGCCACCGAAATGGTTTCGCTGTAGGCTAGCAGAAAGCAAGCAAACGCCGTCGGCAGGAGATCACCGAGATCGGCCATCGATATCGGCAAGAGGCCCAAGGTCGGCAGACCCTGCGGCAGGTCGCCCACCAGCCGGACATCGAGCTTGCCCAGGCCGAGGAAGCCGGTCGCCGCTATCGCGGCCGCGACCACGATCAACGTGGTCGGTCGACTGGGCAGCTTCCACTCCAGCAGTAGAAAGAGCGCGATCGCCAGCCCGCCAATCGCCAGCGACGGAAGCGAGATATCCGGCATCATTGCTCCGACATTGAAAAGCCGCTCGAAGAAGTTGCCGCTGCCTCCTTCGAGCCCAAGGAGCTTCGGCAATTGGGTCGATGCGATGTACAGAGCTGCGCCGGTCTTGAAGCCCGTCACAACCGAATCGGAGAAGAAGGAAGCAAGGTTGGCCAGCCCGATAAAGCGGCCGCCAATGGCAATCAAGCCAACCATCAGTGCGATGGACGCTCCCAAGGCGGCCACCCGTGTCGGATCACCGCCGCCGAGGGTGGCAATGCCGGCAGCAACTGCGAGCGCCAGGGCCGACGTTGGGCCCACCGCCAATTGTCGGCTCGTGCCGAATACGGCGTAGGCCAGGCCCGCGGCGAGGTAGCAATAGAGACCGGATACCGGCGGCAAGCCTGCCAGCGACGCATAGGCTAGCGACTCGGGAATAACGAACGCGGCCAGAGACAAGCCAGCGATGCCGTCGGGGCCCAGCCGCTTAAGGGAGTAGCCGGCGACCCATTCAGTTATGGGGAAAAACTCCCGCCACCGCATTGTTACCCCTCAATACTTTCGAGGGGTCGTGTCGCCGTCGGTCGCAAGCGCAGCTAGGCGTGCCACATGCATGTTGCTCTTCCTGTACTCAGGCCTGCCGGTTATTTCCTCCCCCACCCACGAAGGAAGGGGGACCTCAACATCTTCTCGGGATAGCTCAACCTCGGCCAACACCACGCCACTGAGAATGCCGTCATACTCATCGATCTCCCACACGAAGCCCTTATAGGGGACGTAGTACCTCGTCTTGCTGAGCACTCTGCCATCGCAGTGTGTCGCCAGCAGTTCCTCGGCATCCGTCAATGGGATTTCGTATTCGTATTCTGCATCGCCCAAACTGGCGGTCTTGGCCTTGATGGTCAGCGTCGCCCGATCATCGTAAGCTCGTACTCTCACCTTGCGCCGGCCTGCGGTTGCGACGAGCCCGTCCCGGATGCGCTTTCGATGCGTAAACTGCGTACGCCAGCCGTCACCGGCCAACAGGAATTTCCGTTCGATCTCGGTCGCCATAGGCTGTTTCCCCGATGGACGACTAGCGGTCTTCCTCGATATAGGCTTCGATCTTGCCGGCACTCACCGCCGCCTTCAGTGCCGCATGATCACGTTCGGCCTGATCAGCATAGGTGATCGCAAACTTACCCATTGCCTTGTCGAACGCATCACTGGTGCCGATATAGCCGCTCACCAGCCACGGATGACTGGCACGACCATGCGCCCGAGCCAGCGCCCAGCCGCACAGTTGACCGTAGAGTTCCAGTATTCTGCGATCGAACGCCTCCACCACCGGCTTGATCTTCGCGTCGCGCAACTGACGCACATAGAGATGTCGACCTTCCATCCCAACCGACCAGCCGAGGAAGATGTCGGAGGCTGATTGCATAAGGCGCTGCCCCTCCACCACCCGCTGGCCGGCGTTACCATAAAGGCTCTTGCCAGCGTAGGGCTCTAGCACCGACGGAACGGCCTGCTTGAACTGAAGAAACAGAGGCTCGTTCGACGACGACATGAACAGGCCAATCGCGCAATAACGGCCTACGCTGCCGATTCCCACGACCTTGAGCGCCACATCGACCAGGCGGTAACGGTCCAGCAGAGCTTTGCGGTCGTCGGAAAGAGTTGCCCGGTAGTCGGCCAGCGCCTGGTCGACTACGGGCTTGAAATTCGGCTCATGTACAAAATCCGGGTGAAAGATCAGCGGCGGCTGATCCTTGATGTGCACCTCACCACCGACCATTTCGGCCAGCTTGGGGTACACCAGCTCGGAGGACTTGTCTTTCTGCTCCTGGGCTTTTTCAAGCCGCTTGCGCAAGCGCTTCTTTGCAGCCTTGTCGTCGATAGCATTCAAGAGATCTTCCACGCCAATATGTGTGTACCAGGCTTCGAGCGGGCTCATCTCGGCCACTTCCCGCAGCCGCTCTCGATAGCTGCGGGCACAGCTCACGGCGGCGTCGCGTCCGGCGGTATCCGATAGCCCGTTGGCACGAGCCGCGAGGACAAACGAGGCGACCAGCCGCTTGACGTCCCATTCCCAAGGGGCCGGCAACGTCTCGTCGAAGTCGTTGATGTCGAAAGTGATGTTGCGTTCCGGCGTGGCGAAGCCGCCAAAGTTCATCAGATGGCAGTCGCCACATGCTTGGACATTGACGCCGATATCGGGTGTGGTGGCGAGATCAGCGGCCATCACGCCTGCCGCGCCCCGGTAGAAAGTGAACGGCGTTTGCAGCATCCGCCCGTACTTGATCGGGATGAGCTGAGGAACGCGGCCGGCGTCGGAGGCTTGAAGCAGCTCGACCGGATCCGCCCGATCCTTGTGCCGCTTCCATTCGCCCTGGCTTTCGAGTGAGATCGCCTCGCGGAGACGCTTGCCTGCCGCGAGAAGATCGCTGGCCGGTACCGAGGGCACGGGGCGCTTGGTTTCGGGTATATCTCTACGCGCCGGTAGCTTGGTTACCTTGCCCATGGATTACCCCCTCGGTGGGGCGCACGCCGAAGAGCAACGTACGCGAGGATAAATGCTACAGCTGCGTTACAGGGGAGCTTTGATGCACATCAAGCGGACATCCGATTGACGATGAGGTCGGCATAGCTGCTTGGGCGAAACGGTGCTCACTGAGCGGGTATCGTGACGACAGGCGACGGTGTGCGCACACCGACATCCGAGATCGAGAAGAGCAACATCACGCCCGTGAATATGGACTTCGAGCGGATGTCGTTTTCGGAGATCCAGAACCAGCGCCCCTTGTATTCGATGGCGGCAAAGGCTTCGGATGGCGGCGACGGACCACTCTGGATGTTCAGCACCAGCGGATGCTCGCCGCCCGGCAAGGCGCTGCTGCCGGCTCCTACGGTTGCCTTGCCGCCGACGATATCGGCTTCTGGCACCTGAGCAAAGATGCCAAGTTCCATCATGACCTGCAGCATCGACCGGGTCGCAATGGCGATTTCGTCCCCCTTTCCGGACCAGCCGCCATAGCGTACCGGATGACTCCGTCCCGTCCCGGTCAAGTGTAGGATGCGTTTTACCTCGGCAATCTTCGCTGCCACTTCGGGCGTCACGTTGGCCGGTGGGAATCCAACGACCGCGGTCTCGGAATTGTCCTTCGCGCGATCGACCCGGATCTGCAGCGCATTGAGGCGCTGCAACTCGTAAAGGACCTGGGCCAGGCGGGTGAACTCCGGGTCGCCGGGTCTGCTCATGCCGACGCGCCTCGATTCATTGGCGACGCCATTGATCGAATCAGCCGCAATCGGCATGACGATGGTGGCCGAATATCCGGACTGCAGCAGGAACAAGACGGCGGACGGCGGGATCGGCCGCATCAGCGTCTTGATGAAATCGTTTCCGGTCAGCGGCGCATAGACCACCGTCGGACGATCGATGTAGGTGGCACCTGCGCCTACGCTCCCGCCAATGGCAGGCACAGGCCCGCCGATCGATGACGGTGTGAAATTCGCAGCACTCAGGCCTGCCGTAGCGGTCGTTGCGAAAGTATAGCCGGTAATCACCTGTGCAATTTCCATGAAGACCGGGAAATCGCCATAACGCAGCTTTACTATATTGCGCAGCGTCTGCTGCTTCCATGAATCGCCAATCGCGGCGCTGTAGTCGGCTCGGTCGCGCGTAACAGTGCCCGGACCAATGCTGCTGCAAGCGCCAATCGCCGAGGCAATCGACGCAGCGGCAAGAATGGTCGGAATTCGAATTGCCTTCATTTGCGGTTCAAGCCCCAGACCGAAAGCCTCGCCAAATCCAGACGAGCGCGAGTACTACGAAAAGAGTGCAAGTGGGAGGAACAAAGGCCCAAGCGGCGAGTTCCAGACGCTCCTGGCTGTACGAATCGCTGAGCGCGAACAGTCCAACCATGCCAACCCAAATCACCGCACTCGCAATCCACAGCCGCAAGAAGCCACGTCCCCAACGCCGGGCTTCCCATTGATCGCCGATTCCGTCGGCATCAACCTTGGGAAGACCCGCATTGTGCGAGCTAGAGGCCGTCCTAATCGTGTCGGTTGTACGGTTTGTGACATGTCGCCTCCGCTTTAGCCCGGCAACAACACCAAAACATATCAAGGTGGGTGGCGCGTACCTTGATGCAAGTCAAAGTCGACAGATCTAAAGCAGCGACCGACACACATTCTGAGCTGCTGCCGCATAGATGCGGCGGTCGCCAGACTGCCCGGCAATAGTCGAAAATGCGATGATGGAACCCAACGCCCTGGATTACGGGCGCGTTTGGTCGCCTTGCGCTCACAGAAGGCCGAGCCGGGCTGGGGCATCGCCCGCCTGCAAAGCAACCTGAGGACAGGTGAGTTGGACTGTCGCCAGAGAATCTCAAGCCCCTGTCGGTCGAGATGCGTCGCCGCCTGGCCGAGGCACTGCCCGACCTGCGTCAGGAGAATCGCCCGGGCAAGAGGGTCGTCAAAGTCGTCTCCCGAGGCTCCCTCTTTTGTTCGGGAGTGGCAGTGGTCAAAGGAGAGGGCTGGGTCCAAGCAATGCCACCCGGCGACAAGTAGGTTCAAATCAGGGGAGTGCAACCAGCTTTACTTGCTTCTCCGGGCTGCCGCCTAGGTTCAAGGCGCGAGCCCATTACCACCGAGACCGACATTCGTTGGTGGTAACCATTTTTGACGCGAAGGTACGCGATTCCTAACGTGTTTCCGTGTTGTCCTGCCGTCCCATTTCTTCGCTAGAGCCACCTATTGCCGTTCAGTCAGCTCTGGAGACCGCCTCAACCGGCAGCCCGGCGGCACGCCATTCCGGATAGCCATCCTCGAGCCGGCGGACCTTGAAGCCGCGCGCACGCAGGTGCGCGACTGCTTCGTAGGAAAGCACGCAGTAGGGGCCGCGGCAGTAGGCGACGATCTCATGCCCCGGATCGAGATCCGCCAAACGCCGCTCGAGCTCGCCAAACGGGACATTGATGGCGCCCGGCAGGTGGCCGAGGGCGAACTCGTCCTCGGGCCTGACGTCAAGCACCGTCACAAGGCCGGCCCCGAGCCGGTCCATCAGCTCCGCGCGCGTGACAGGCTCGAGTGAGTCGCGGTCTTCGAAGTAGCTGTGCACCACGCGCTCGACCTCGGCCGATTGGGTTTCGGCAATGCGCCGCAGCGATGCGACCAGGTCGAGCACGGCATCGTCGGCCAGCCGATAGAAGACGAACTTGCCGTCTCGCCGAGCCGCCACCAAGCCGCCGCGGCGCATGTGCTGCAGATGCTGGGAGGCGTTGGCGACCGACAGCCGGATGCGGTCGGCCAGCACCTCGACGCTACGCTCGCCCTGGGCGAGTTGCTCTAGGAGCTCCAGGCGATGCGGATGAGACGCCGCCTTCGCCACCGCCGCGAACTGGTTGAACAATATCCGCTTGGGGCTCTCGCTTGACATTCGGTTGGTCATCGCCACATCATTCAAGTGATTAATTGAAAAATGGATTGGCGAGCCTGACTCGTCAAGTTCCCCTTTAGCAGGGAGCCGACCTTGGCAGACATCCTGCTCGCTCACGAACCCGTGATCCGGCTTGGTGCCTTCGTAGGCATCTTCGCCTCGATGGCGCTCTGGGAGCTTTGGGCGCCCCGGCGGCGCCAAGTCATCGGCCGTCTGCGGCGCTGGCCGAGCAACCTCGGCATCGTCGTGCTGAACACGCTGCTTGTCCGCCTCGCCTTCCCGACGGCGGCCGTCGGGGTGGGCCGTCGGGGTGGGGCTGCTGGCCGATTCGCGCGGCTGGGGCCTTCTTCCCGCGCTGGGTGCGCCAGCCTGGCTCGCCATCGCCGCCGCCGTGGTCCTGCTCGACCTCGCCATCTACCTGCAGCACGTCCTGTTCCACGCTGTGCCGGTGCTGTGGCGGCTGCACCGCATGCATCACGCCGACCTCGAGTTCGACGTGACCACTGGCGCACGCTTCCACCCAATCGAGATCCTGCTTTCCATGGCGATCAAGCTCGGCGTCGTGGCCGCGCTCGGCGCGCCGACGGCGGCCGTGCTGATCTTCGAGGTGCTGCTTAACGCCACCTCGATGTTCAACCACGGCAACGTCCGGCTTCCGGCGGGGCTGGACGGCGCGCTGCGTTAGCTTATCGTAACGCCCGACATGCACCGCGTCCACCACTCGATCCTGCCGCGCGAGACCAACAGCAACTTCGGCTTCAATCTTCCCTGGTGGGACCGGCTGTTCGGCACCTACCGGGCACAGCCGCAGGCGGGCCACGAGGCAATGACGATCGGCATCGAGCAGTTCCGCGATCCGGGCGAGCTGCGGCTTGACCGCATGCTGTTGCAGCCGTTCCGCGACGATGATCGCAGCTATCCGCTCGGCCGGCGGGAGCCTGCTACATGACGGCTTCGCACATGCTTCCTCGGCTCGCGCTCGCCGCCGCACTTGTCGGCGCCGCGATATGGCTGGCGCTCCGATCCGGCGCTCATCGAGAGTTCGATACGCGACCTCGGGCCATGGGGGCCGGTCGGCCACGTCGTGCTCTTTGCGATCGCGACGGTCCTCTTCCTTCCCGGTGCGGTCTTCGGCCTGGCTGGCGGTCTGCTCTTTGGCCCGCTATGGGGCACAATCCTCAACCTGATCGGCGCAACGCTCGGCGCCACCGCCGCTTTCCTCGTCGGACGCTACCTGGCCGGAGACTGGGTGCGACGCCGGGCCGGCCCGCGCCTCGAGCGGCTGGTTGCCGGCGTGGAAGCGGAGGGATGGCGGTTCGTCGCCTTCGTACGGCTCATGCCGCTCTTCCCGTTCAACCTCAGCAACTACGCGTTTGGCCTCACGCGCATTTCCTTGACGCACTACGTCCTTGCGACGCTCGTCTGCATGCTGCCGGGCACGCTGGCCTTTACCTGGCTCGGCCATGCCGGGCGCGAGGCCGCGGCAGGCAATGCGACCGCAATCCGCTACGCCCTCATCGCTCTCGCGTTGCTCGCCGCCATCGCGTTCCTGCCGCGCCTGATCCGGCGCCTGCGCGGCGGCGAGGCGACCCGATGGATCGAGGTGGATGAGCTGGCGAGCCGGCTCAAGGAGGCCGGCGGCATTGCCGTGATCGACGTACGCGGACCCGACGAGTTCAGCGGTCCGCTCGGCCACATCGCGGCGGCGTTGAACATGCCGATCGGCCAGCTTGCGGAGCGCTTGACGGAGATCAAGGCGCTCGAGGCCACGCCTGTGGTCCTCGTATGCTGGACGGACAAGCGATCGGCCAACGCGGCGGCCGTGCTCCGGGACGCGGGGTTCCGCGATGTCCGGGTGCTACGCGGCGGCATGGAGCGGTGGAACCGCAGCGGCCTGCCGGTCGATAGCCGTGTCGCTGTCGGACCAGCGTGACGGGAGTAAGCAGGCGATGAAACTCTCGAATGCCATTTGTGCCGCAGCAAGCACGGCTACCGCGGTGCTGCCGAGTTGCGTGTGGGCACAGGCGCCGTCGAACGCCGAAAGATACGGATACGGCCCGCACATGATGTGGGGCGGAGGGTGGTACGGAATGATCTTCGGTCCATTGGTCATGATCCTCGTGCTCGCGGTGATCATCGCCCTCGCCGTGCTTCTCGTGCGCTGGCTCGGGGGACCGTGGCCCGGCAGCGCATGGCACCAGGCGGCGCCGGCCCACACGCCGCTCGATATCCTCCGGGAGCGGTTCGCCCGCGGCGAGATCGACAAGCAGGAGTTCGAAGAGCGCCGGCGCGTCCTCGGCGAATGATCGAAGTGCTACAGCAGGAGCGAGGGCCAATGAAGACACTGTTCATCCTCAACGACCCGCCCTACGGCAGCGAGCGCTGCTACAACGCGCTTCGCCTTGCCCACGCCCTTTTCAAGAAGGATCCGCAGGCAACGGTCACGGTCTTTCTGATGGCTGATGCGGTCATCGCCGCGAAAGCTGCCCAGAAGACACCCGACGGCTACTACAACGTCGAACGCATGCTGAAGCGCGTGCTTGTCGGCAAGGGGCAGGTCCTCTTGTGCGGCACCTGCATGGATGCACGCGGCCTGGCCGAGGCCGAGCTGATGGCAGACGCGCGGCGCAGCACCATGGACGAGTTGGCCACCGCCACGGTGGAGGCCGACAAGGTGCTGGTGTTCTGATCCATCACGGACGGAGCCCTGGCATGGCATCGATCTATCTCGACTACAACGCCAGCACGCCGATCGATCCCGCAGCTTCGGCGGCCATGCGGCCGTTCCTGGCAGATGCCTTCGGCAACCCGTCGAGCGGGCATTGGGCGAGCGCGCCCGCGAAGGCCGCCCTGGAGAAGGCCCGCGGACAGGTCGCAGGCCTGCTCGGCTGTGCTGCGGGCAAAGTGGTGTTCACGAGCGGCGGCAGCGAGGTCAACAACTTCGCGCTCAAGGGGGTGTTATTCGCCCTCAGACGCAAGGACGAGCACATCATCATCACCGCCGTGGAACACCCGGCCATTCTCGGCCCTTGCCGCTTCCTCGAACGGCTGGGTGCCGCGGTCACCTACCTGCCGGTCGACCGCACCGGCGGGATCGATCCCGACGCCGTGCGCCGGGCCATCACCCCGCGCATAGTCCTAATCAGCATCATGCACGCCAACAACGAGGTCGGCACAGTTCAGCCCATTACAGAGATCGGTCGCATCGCGCGCGACCACGGTGTCCTTTTCCACAGCGACGCCGCGCAGTTGGCCGACAAGACCCCGACGAATGTGGACGAGCCCGGCGTCGACTTGCTGACGATCGTCGGTCACAAGCTCTACGCGCCCAAGGACGTCGGCGCGCTTTATATCCGTCGCGCCGGCACCGAAAGCGCGCTGCTCGCGGTCGGCCTCGGCGTCGCCTGCGCGCTAGTGCAGGACCTTGCGCCGACAGCACGCGTGAAGACTCTACGCGACCGGCTGTGGAGCGACTTGCAGAGGTACTTCGGCGACCGCGTCGTTCTCAATGGCCATCCCGACCGGCGCTTGCCGAACGCGCTGAATGTCTCGTTCGTCGGACGCGTGGGCGCGGAGATTCTTGCCGGACTGCACGGCGTCGCCGCGTCGACAGGCTCGGCCTGCCAAGCCGCCCGGATCGAGCTGTCGCCCGTCCTCAGGGCGATGGGCGTGCCGCCCGAGATCGGCATGGGCGCCATCCGCTTCAGCCTTGGCCGCTACACGACGGCTGACGAGGTCGATGCAGTTGGCGACCGGCTTTCGCACATGCTTGCGAATGCAGCCTGACGCCTGCCCGTGCTCGTGACTTGCCACGCCAACCCGCCGGACAGGCCCGCGGCCGACGCAAGCCCGGTCGCAGCGCTTCCCGAATCCTACGGACGCTGGCGGCGCAGCCGGCTGGGCCGCATCACGGATACGCTGGAAGAGTGCCTCATTCTCGACCTCCTGCGGCCCGTCAATGGCCTGGACGTGCTCGACCTCGGCTGTGGCGATGGCGAGCTGGCGTCGCGGCTCGCGCGCCGTGGTGCTCGGGTCACGGGACTTGACGCCGACCCGCGCATGTTGATCGCGGCGCATCGCCGTGCGGAGATGGAATCGGTGGAGCTCACACTCGTCCGCGGCAGCGTCGACGCCCTGCCTTTCCCCGACGCCTCGTTCGACCGCGTTGTCGCCGTGACAGTCCTTTGCTTTGTCCGCGATGCGGATCGCGCCGTCGCCGAGATGGCACGCGTTCTGCGACCCGGTGGCCACGTTCTCATCGGCGACCTCGGCCGCTGGAGCCTGTGGGCCGCGATCCGGCGGATCCGCGGCTGGCTCGGCGCCGCGACGTGGAAGGCCGCGCGCTTCCGCACGGCCAGGGAGCTGCGCGCACTTGCGACGGCGCACGCCCTTGTGGTCCACGGGCTGCGCGGATCGATCTACTATCCGCCGTATGAATGGGCGGCGAGCCTGCTGGCCCGTTTCGATCCCTGGATGGCGCGGTGGACGACTTTTGGCGCGGCGTTCATCGCCGTGTCGGCGGGCAAGCCGGGACGGAAAGGTTTGACCCATAGCGCTGGCACAGGGGCCAGAACCAGACGCCGCGACCATCGGTCCGGTAGCGGGACTGCATCTCGATCGCAGGGTCGCGCCGCTCCAACTCGGACCGCCACGGCCGAACGCGATCGCGCGCTGCCTCAGCCGCTCCCCATTTGCCGAAGTCGTCAGTCCAGCGAACGGGCGGCGGTGAAGGTCGAAGTAGTATAGTTCCCGGCACTGAGACCAACATTCGCTAGTCGTCACCATTTAATGCAACACTCTTACGCAGAATCGACAAACAGCATCCATGGAATCGATTCAGTTATTGCTAAAAAGCCGGCACTACATTCTTTGGTTCTTGGCTGGACTCAGGCGGTGAGCGCGAAGGGCGCAGGGTCGTCAGCGCGTATGCGTCTGGACAGGACGATTTCGAGGCGATCGAGCAGGAGAGCACGGGTGTCGTCGGAGTGGGCGATGCAACGCAGGCCGACCTGGCCGTGCGTTGTGGCGAGCGGGACGACGTCGTGTGACGGGCAAGCTCGTCGAGCACGGAGTCGCCGAGGTCCGATCGCTGCTGCTACATGTTGAGCGTCTTCCACAGCACGAAGGCGAAGAAGCAGACTAGGATGCGGGCCTGCACGCGATCGGCGCGCTGCTGCCAGATAGGGCGCACGCGCAGCTGCTCCTTTGGGACGCGAAGGAGCGCTTCGCCGACATGATCGACCGCCATGGGACGCATCGCCGCCTACTGTAGGCCCGAGAACAAGCTCTCGCTCGGCTTCGCCGAGGGCCTCAAGAACAAGATTCGCGTCCTCCAGTGCCACGCATTGCATGCATCCCGCGCTATGATCGCCTCAGATCGCCCACTCGTTCATTGCCGACGGTCCTCTTTATGGACCGTTGTTAAACTTGAACCCGCTTGTGAAAGCGAACGGAGGCATTAGTCGCCACCCGCGTGATCTCAATTCGTCGCCTGCTTGGCGAGCGACAGCACCTTCTCCAGCGCCTCCTTACCGGGCAGGCCCTTCTTCTCGGTCTCGGCGACCCACTGGTCCCACACCGGCTTGCCCGCCGTCGCGATCAGCTTCTCGCGCATCTCGGGCGTCACCTTGATGACTTCGAGCTTGCGCTTCTCGAACAGCGGGAAGGATTTCTTGTCGGCCTCCTCGTAGGCCACGCGCTGCAGGCGGTAGGCCTCGGGCCGGGCCTCCTCCAGGATCTTCTTGTACTCGTCGGGCAATGCCTTCCATGCCGTCTGGCTCAGCACCACCGAATTGTGGACGATGCCGAGCTGCATGCCGAGCGTGTACCACTTCGACACTTCGTGCAGCTTGTAGGCCGTGAATCCGTAGGTGAAGGGGAACGACGCAGCCTGGAAGGTGCCGCGCTCGAGTGCGGTGTAGACCTCCGGCGCCGACACCGAGGTCGGCACCCCGCCCAGCAGCTTCATGGCGTCGCCCAGGCCACCCAGCGCGCGAACCCGCATGCCCTTCCAGTCCTCGAGGTTACGCGGCGGCTTGCCGGTTCCCATGAACTCGTACTGCGGCAGTAGCAGCGTCATGAAATGCATGGCGTTCCACTTCCCGAGCTCGTCGGCCACCGGCGGCCAGGCCTGGTAGCCGTCCTGCACCTTCGCCGACGCCACCAGGTCCGGGATCGGCAGGAACGGCATGTCGAGCACGCCCTGCAAGGGCGTCTTGGCGGGCGCGTAGGAGTAGGCGACGAAGGCGCCCTGGTAGGCGTCGACCTTGATGCCGTCGAGGAAGTCCTTCGCCTCGCCGAGCTGCTCGTTGTACTTGAGGTTGATGATGAAGTTGCCGCCGCTCTTCTCCTTGGCGACCTTGGCGAGGTACTCGAAGGTCACGGTCGCGGCGCGCGGCGGCCCATAGAGCGAGAAAGTCCAGGTGACCTTGTCGGCGGCCCCGGCCGGCATCGCGGCCAGCAGACCCGCCCCTAACGCAATGGACAGCGAAATCTCTCTGAACATGACAACTCCTCCCTGAAGCTCAGTCTGTGCTTTCGACGATGAAGGTGACGATCTCGGGGAACGCCGTCAGCACGCCGAGGGTGATGATGTCAGCGAAGATGAACGGCCAGATGCCCTTGAAGATGTCGCGCACGGGGATGTCCGGCCGCACGCCATTGACGACGAACACCACCAGCCCGACCGGCGGCGACAGCGATGCGATTCCCGAGAGCTTCACCAGCACGATGCCGAACCAGATCGGGTCGTAGCCGAGCGCGCTGATCACCGGGAAGACCACCGGCAGGGTCAGCAGGAACATGCCGATGCCTTCCAGCACCGTGCCGAGGATGAAATAGAGGACGTAGATCGCGAGCAGGATGAAAATCGGCGGCATCGTGAGATGGGTGACCCAGTTCGAGATCTCCTCCGGCATGCCCGAGAAGCCGAGGAAGCGCACGAAGATCAGGACGCCCCAGATCACCGTGAAGATCATCACGGTGAGCCGCGCCGAATCGAGCAGGCACTGGCGCAATTCGCCGCGCTTGATGCCATTCTTCAGGGCAAAGCCGAACACCGCGAAGGCGCCGAGTGCACCCGCCTCGGTGGGCGTCGCCCAGCCGAAGTACATGCTGAGGAAGATGATCAGGATGACCAGGAAGATCGGAGTCGTCGCCGGCAGCGATTCGGCGCGCTGCATCCAGCTGTAGCCGGTGATGCGCGGGCCGAGCTCGGGATTGCGCCAGCAGCGCCAGGTGATGATCATCGCATAGACGAACGCCGACACGATGCCCGGCACGAAGCCCGCGACCAGCAGCTTGCCAATCGACTGCTCGGTTACGATGCCGTAGACGACCAGCAGCGTACTGGGCGGGATCAGCGAATCGAGCGTGGCGCCGGCGGCGCACACGCCCGCCGCCAGTTTCTTGTCGTACTTGGCCCGCAGCATCTCGGGGATCGCCACCTTGGCGAACACGGCGGCGGCGGCGCTGCTGGCGCCCGACACCGCCGAGAAGCCGGCGACCGCGAACACCGTGCCGGTGGCGAGCCCGCCGGGCAGCCAGCCGAACCAGCGCCGCGCCGCCTCGAAGGCGCTCTGGGTGATGCCGGCGTAGTAGGCCAGGTAGCCGATCAGGATGAACATCGGCAGGACCGACAGCGTGTAATTGGCGCCCGACGTGTAGGGCGCGATGCCGGCGGTGCGGATGCCGGCATCCCAGCCGATCAGCCAGACCAGCCCGGCCGTGCCGGTGATGGCGCCGGCGAAGGCGAAGCGCACGCCGGCGAAGCAGAGCGCCAGCAGCACGACCACGCCGATGCAGCCGATGACGAGAGGGCTGAACTCGATCATCGCCGGTCCTCCCGCGAGACTTCTTCCCGACCGAGGGCTTCGGCGATCTCGTCCTGCACCTGCGTCTCGATGGTTGCGAGCTTCGGCACCGCGATGGGCTGGGCATCGGGATGGCCGATCATGCGCAGGTAGCCCCAGATCTGCAGCCCCAGCCGCAGCCACAGCACCGACAGCGCCACCGGCACCATAAGCTTGGCGGGCCAGGTCGGCAGCTTGATGTCCATGGTCGAATCGCCGATCTGGTAGGCGCGCAGGAAGTTGGTGAAGCTCGCGTAGATCAGCACCGTGACGATGGCCAGGGTCACGACCACGGCGAACAGCTCGATCCGCCAGCGGTTCATCGGCCGCCAGCCCATCGTCAGGTCCATGCCGATATGGGTGCCCAGCCGCTGGGCGTAGGCGATGCCGAGAAAGGCGAACAGGGCGGAGGCCTGCTCGATCCAGTCGATATAGCCGTAGATCGCGAAGTCGAAGACGGTGCGGCCGACGATCTGCGCCACGCCCACGAACATAAGGAAGAAGATGGCCAGCGCCGCGATGATGTTGAGGCTGTCTTCGAGGTGCGACAGCAGCCGGTCGGCCCGGCGCAGCAGATACGGTGACGCGTGCGCACGATCGTCGACGCTCATTGACGCGATCCCATCTTTCGTTCCTTCCCGGCGCGGCGTGGGATCTCTAATCGGACCACCATTGTTACATCGCTACCCACAAACACGTTATGCCAAGTCACGGAAGGAGATCAACCCTATGGGCATGCATTCCCCTTACCATAAAGACCCCTATACTGATAATATATACTACTTACTATTAAAGACGGGGAGCCGAGAGATATGAACGATCCTGACGAGAGCGTTGGCTTCCTAGTGGGCGACGTGGCGCGGCTGCTACGGCGCAACTTCAATGGCAAGGCACAAACACTCGGATTGTCTCAAGCCCAATGGCAGGCGCTGGCCTATTTGGCCCGGCAGGAGGGCGTGAACCAAGTCACCTTGGCCGAGAGTTTGGAAATCCAGCCGATGACGCTGGCTCGCTTGATCGACCGCTTGCAGGAGGCCGGTATGGTCTCGCGCCAATCCGATCCCGAGGACCGGCGCGCTTTTCGTCTCTATCTGACCGCTGCCGCCCAACCGCTTCTCGATCAGATGTGGGCCCTTGCTGGCAAAACCCGCGATGAAGCCATGGTCGGGATGCGTGACGACACGAAACAGATACTCATCGAAGCGCTGCGCCACGTGAAGCGCAACCTCATCGAGGCCGAGAGCGAAGACGACAGAGCGAAACCGGAGAAGGCGTTCTCGAATGCAGCAGGACACAACTGAGCGGCCACCCCGTATCAACGGTTTGGACAAGAAGGTTCCCTCAAGCCGGCAGGCCCAGCCGAATTGGCGGCCTCCTCGATTGGCCGCGCCGCGCCGCTGGCTGCGGCGCTCCCTGCTACTCCTCGGCCCGCTGATCGTGGCGATTGTCGGCGGCTACTCTTATGTGTCGGGCGGCCGCCACGTCAGCACGGAGAATGCTTACGTGAAGGCAGATAGGGTGATGATTGCCGCGGAAGTCTCCGGCCTTATCGCCGAGGTCTCGGTGCGCGAGAATCAGCGTGTGGCCAAGGGCGATGTGCTATTCCGCATCGACGACCGGCCCTATCAAATTGCGTTGGCCGAGGCGGAGGCGCGGCTTGCTGGCCTGCGCGACGAGATCGAAAGCCTGAAGGGCAGTTACCGGCAGAAGCAGGAGGAGCTGGCGCTTGCCCGGACCAACCTGGCTTTCGCCGAGACCGAGTTCGAGCGGCAGTCCAGGCTGGTCGTCAGCGCCGTCGTCTCCCGCAGCAAGCACGATGCCGCCCGCCACGACTTCGACGTGGCCCGGCAGCGTATTCGGGTCACGGAGCAGGAGGTGGCGCAGATCCGGGCACAGCTTGCCGGCGACCCGGATATCGCGGCGGAGCGCCATCCGCGATTCCTGGCAGCAAAGGCGGCTGTCGATCGTGCCGCTCTCGACCTTAGGCGAACTATCGTGCGCGCGCCCTTCGCTGGCATCGCGAGCAATAAGCCGCAGGTCGGCCAGCAGGTCATCGGAAATGGCCCGATGAGCAGCCCGGTGATGAGCCTCGTCGCCGACACCGGCCTATGGATCGAGGCGAACTTCAAGGAAACCGATTTGGCCAACGTCCGGCCCGGCCAGCCGGTGACGATTTACGTGGACACCTATCCCGATCGCAAGTGGCAGGGGACAGTGGAAAGCCTCAGCCAGGCGACCGGCGCGGAGTTTTCCGTCATCCCGCCCCAGAACGCCACCGGCAACTGGGTCAAGGTGGTGCAGCGTATCCCCGTGCGCATCGCCGTCGAGACGAACGGCCAGGATCCGCGGTTGCGCTCCGGCATGAGCACGACGGTCGAAATCGACACCGGGCATCGCCGGCCGCTCCCCGGCTTCGTGCGGACTGCACTCGCTTGGTTCGGCGTCTCGCGCGACATCGCTGCCCAGGCGGAACCGAGCCGATGAAGGAGGCCGGTGCCGCGAGGAGGCCGTTCGAACGCGGCCTGATCACTGTCTCCATCATGCTGGCGACGATCATGCAGGCGCTGGACACCACCATCGCAAACGTCGCGCTGCCGCACATGCAGGGCAGCATGTCGGCTACCCAGGACCAGATCTCGTGGGTCTTGACCTCTTACATCGTCGCGGCCGCGATCATGACCCCGCCCACCGGCGTGCTGGCAGCTCACCTGGGGCGCAAGCGGCTGTTTGCGGTCATGGTGATCGGCTTCACCGTCGCCTCGATGCTATGCGGTGCGGCTACCTCGCTGGTCGAGATCGTGCTCTATCGCCTGTTGCAGGGCGCTTTCGGCGCTGGGCTTGTGCCGCTCTCGCAGGCCGTCCTGCTCGACACCTACCCGCGCGAGAAGCACGGCTCAGCCATGGCTATGTGGGGCGTCGGAGTAATGGTGGGCCCCATCCTCGGCCCCACCCTCGGCGGCTACCTTACGGAGACCTACGACTGGCGCTGGGTTTTCTATATTAACCTGCCGTTCGGCATCCTGGCGCTCATCGGCATCCTTGCCTTCGTACCGGAGACGCCCCGTGACCGACGCCGCGGCTTTGACTTCTTCGGCTTCGCGCTCTTGAGCCTCGCCATCGCCGCGTTGCAGCTGATGCTCGATCGCGGCGAGTCCCAGGACTGGTTCGCCTCGACTGAGATCGTGGTCGAGGCGGTGCTCGCGGGTCTCTTCTTCTACATGTTCCTGGTCCATATGTTCACGGCGCGCGAGCCGTTCCTCGAGCCCGCCCTGTTCCGCGACCGCAACCTTGCAGTGGGACTCCTCCTTATTTTCATGGTCGGCGTGATTCTGCTCGCCACGCTCGCCTTGCTGCCACCCTTTCTGCAGAACCTGATGGGCTTTCCGGTGCTCACCACCGGCTACGTGCTCGCGCCGCGCGGGGTTGGCACCATGATTGCGATGATCATCGTGGGCCGCCTGATCGGCAAGCTGGATACGCGCCTGCTGATCCTGCTCGGCAATGGCCTGACGGCGCTGTCCTTGTGGGAGATGTCGGGCTTCACTACCGAGGTCCCCATCTCAACCATTGTCTGGACCGGCGTCATCCAGGGGCTGGGACTTGGCTTCATCTTCGTGCCGCTCAGCACCGTGACGTTTTCGACCCTCGCTGCCCACTATCGAAACGAGGGTACCGCCATGTACAGCCTGATGCGCAACATCGGCAGCAGCATCGGCATCTCGATCGTGGTCACGCTGCTCGCCCAGAACACCCAGATCAACCACGCCGGCATTGCGGACGTCATGACCCCATTCCGCACCATGCTGCAGTCGCCCTCGCTGCCGCAAGTATGGAACTGGCACACGATGTCGGGTGTCACGGCCCTGAACGGCGAAGTAACACGCCAGGCGGCGACCATCGCTTATCTAAATGACTTCACCTTCATGATGTGGGTGACGCTGCTATCGGCGCCGCTGCTGCTACTACTCCGGAAACCACGAATGCCCGCGGTCGCGGAGCCTGCTGCGACGGAGTAGGACCGAAATAAGGGTGGAGGTCGCCTCCGATCGCGCACCGTTTGCGTCAGCCTGATGCAGTCCAGATTGGCAGTGACGACCAAGGTCGGCTTCCGGAGCTGACAGCGGTCAAGGTCTGGACCAGCAGGAAGTTCAGAACAAAGCTACAATAACACGGTTCAGTTAGGAGAGTCGAAATGAAGGAGTTTGATCTGAAGCGTGCGGCCGATGCTTGTGCGAAGGCGTGGGCCGAGGCAAAGAAGCATGGAGACGATGCAGCAGAGGCTTTGATGATGGCGGACTTGGTGACGTCGCAAAGTACGAAGAAGCTGTTTACGGCTCGTGCCGAGCGAGCGCTCGCTGCTTCTGAGAATTATCGGAAGGCGGCGGATGTTTGCTTGAAGGTCATGGACGAAATGGATCATAAACGGCGGCTTCGTCCACGATAGGTTCGCGCCAGCTCATTGGGCGCCCACACAGTCGTGTGGCCGATGATTTCAGGATGCAGGGTACGCGAGTACAGGCCAACGTGGTCTAGACTCGCCGTATTTCATTCCATTATACATTCTCAACAGCAAATTGACGTAAGTGGCGCTGATAGCAGTCCTAGGCTGGCAAGCGGGCAGCCGGCATGCGCTTTACCCATGGCTCGTTGATCCTTGGCCCACAAGAGAATTTCGACCGACCGCACCTTGTCCCCATCGATGACGGCGATGGTCGCCAATCCCGTTGCCGCCGCCCTTGCTCGTCGATTGGCTCGTGTCGGATACAGCTCAGATGTGCCCGACTTCCACTCGGGCCGAGTCCGTCGAATGAGTAGGAAGTGGTGTTGTGCCCTTCCATCGCACTTCCTTTTCGTCCCGCAGACGCGCGTGCTGGTCGTGCTCCTGTTCCACCATCCCTACAGACACAGAGACCGCGGAGGCTCGAGGGCTCGCCAATAGGCCGCTCAAACCGCGACGTTGTCGATCAGCCGCGTGCGGCCAAGCCGGGCTGCCGCTGCAATCCGCGCCGGGCCCGCGACACATTCGATCTGCGCGAGGCTCTCGGCATCGACGACATCGAAGTACTCGACCTTGTCGAAACCCGCGGCACACAGCGCCTGCGTCGACTCCGCGACCGCCTTGGCGCACGGCGTGCGGCCGTCCCGTACTTTGGCCGCGAGTGCCGTGAGCTCGCGATACATCGCAATGGCGATCTTGCGTTCTTGGGGCGAGAGGTAGCGGTTGCGCGACGACATGGCGAGCCCATCGGGCTCGCGGATGGTCGGCATGCCGACGATCTCGATCGGCATGGCAAGGTCGCGCGCCATGCGCTTCAGTACCTGGAGCTGCTGGTAGTCCTTCTCGCCGAAGTAGCCGCGGTCGGGCATGGCCATCATCAGGAGCTTGCACACGACAGTGGCGACGCCCTGGAAGTGGCCAGGCCTGAAGGGCCCGCACAGCCCGTCGGTCAGGCCGGCCACCGTCACGGTCGTGACCTGCGGGCCAGGGTACATCTCCTCCACACCAGGCGCATAGGCGATACGGCAGCCCGCCGCCTCAAGCTTGGCAAAGTCGCCCGCCTCGTCGCGCGGATAGGCGGCGAGATCCTCGTTCGGTCCAAACTGGGTTGGATTGACGAAGATGGAGGCGACCGGCAGGTCACCGCGATCGAGCGCGCCCTGCACCAGGCTGGTATGGCCCTCGTGCAGCGCGCCCATTGTCGGGATCATGCCGATTGTACGGCCGGCAGCTCGGAACTCGCCGACCGCGCGGCGCAGATCGGCAGCGGTCCGAACGACTGTGAGATCTTTCATGCCGTCCATCGTCCTACGCTACGCCGGTGGGAGCACGCTGTTCGGTCCTGTCGCCTAGCCCGTCCCAAGACGACGTTAGCTCACCACGTTGCCGCCCCTTGCCAGCAGCGCGCCGGACGAGGCTGGCGCCCCGGTGGTGAGGAGGATGCCTTCGTAGCCTTTCTGCGCGACCTCAGTGATACGGGCCACGTACTTCGGAACGCCGCCGTTGTAGACGAAGTAGCGGATCCTGCCGTGCTCGTGGCCGGGAACGTTCGAGTTGTAGCCGGTGAACCAGGACTTGGCCTTGCGCATCAGCATCGTCGAATACATCTGTGTGACGTGGGCGGTCCAGCGTTCTTCCGCCTCGCGCGTCGCCTCGGCGCGCATGCAGCCGTGCTCCCACATATGCTCGAGCAGGTCGGTGCACCAGTTGACGCCGGTCTCGATGCCACGCGGGTAGTTGGTCGAGGCGGAGCCGCTCTGCGGTCCGGCCGGCATCAGAAGGTTCGGAAAGCCGTGGATGAGCATCCCGAGGAACGTCGACGGTCCGTCTTTCCACTTGTCACGAAGCGTCTCCCCGTCGACACCCCGGATGTCGATGTGGTCGAAGCCGCCGGTGATCGCATCGAAGCCCGTGGCGTAGACGATGATGTCGAAAC
>VFQN01000426.1_pt1 | contig 81944 bp, 55 predicted proteins | sample 3512371 | NCBI WGS metagenome assembly VFQN01 (sample SAMN10412370, study PRJNA504923) | tailings metagenome | isolation source: Replicate 2 from Balatoc abandoned mine | place: Philippines: Itogon, Benguet | collected 2017-08-28
CCGACCTGCATTTCGACCCAGAAAAATTCAAAGAACTTAATGTGACATAGTAGAGCTAGTTAGTATCATTTTCTTGACAGATGCAAAATAGGATCTGAATTCTCCTCGTTCATATCACCAACATTTATAAATTAGCCTTGGAAATCAGTAATCAATTAAGACCAGAATCCAACGATCAATTATTTGCGGAATTCAATGGTCAATTTATTCGGAATTTCCAACTTACACATCCTGTTTTGGATAAACAAGATAAAAAACGGTCTAAAGTAGTTGGTCAAGATTTCGAAACTATTGATAGAATTTATGTATTTTAAGCTTGCGTTACAAAGTAAAAGTAGTGATTGAATAATTCATTGAACTAATAGGTTTTGTCATTTCCAACTTATTGATATTTAATTAGTTGTGAGCTTTGTTCGACTCCCCCCAGCTCCACTTAAGAAGTTTTAAAAGTTATTCAATTAAAAGGCAACCTAATCGGTTGCCTTTTTTCTTTTATAGTAAGCCTATCCGGTTGCCAAATTTCAAATTCAAAAATTTCTCTCAAATTATCCAGAAGCAGAAACGGCAGATGAAAACTGGAAATTCTCGGGAAAAAAATTTATCAAACTGAAGCTCCATAGAACCTTAATGGAGAGAAATGATTTCCTTCTATGACAACTCTCAGCAATTTTCAATAGGATTTCGAACACTTGCAAAAAATGATAATAGGTTTCCGGGGCCATAAAATACCTGTATCCAAACAAATAAAAGCTGTAATAAAGGAGCTGATGAGAACGATGAGATAGAAGAAAGCGATCAAATGGAAGTGTGTAAATTTTGCTTTTTCTGATAGTAATTATTCAGTCGTTTACGAATCACCGGCAGGAGATAAATCTATTTGATAACTTTGCAAACTTATTTCAGAAAACACTGATTTTACATCCGTAACACCTACTTATCATGATGAAAGCAACATTTCTGGTTCTCTTTTCTTTTTTATCAATCTGTTTGTCCGCCCAGGAGAAGTTTAAGGAAGTTCGGTTTAGTGAACAATTTAAAAAGAAGCATCAGGGGAAAGTACAGATTGAAATTGATGAAGTAAAGGAACTCCTTCGCATCATGATTGCCCTTACGTCTGTTGGATTGGAGAATAATGATATGATCGCCCAATCAGGTAATTATTATCAGGATCTTCTGCAACAGTTTAAAATGTATAAGGACGATAAAATAATTATCAGGTTTGATTCTATACTTAAAGCAAATCCCGTTAACTATATTTTTCTAACCGGGAATGCGCTTAGCTATAATTTTAAAGGAAAAAAATTAGTTAAGGATAAAGTATATATTTTTCCTGCCCAACGTATTTCTTCTCATACAACAATATCGGTTAATCCGATTGAGACCTATAAAAAGGAGATTGAAGAGTTTGCCTTAAAAGCAGGGTTTCGGAAATTTTATAAAGCACATAAGCCGTATTATGATACGATAATTTCAACATATAATAAACTGGCAAATTTGCAGCGGCAATGGGACTGGCTGGAAGAGAAATTTGTTACCCGGGTGAACAACTTTACCATTATGACATCACCGTTAATAAACGGGCTTAATTATACTACCAGTTACACAGATAATAATTTTAAGCAAATTATGATGGTATTACCGCCGGTGGAAGAGAACCCTGCCATTGCTGAGCTGGACAATATCCTTTTTAATACAAGGGTCATGTTTACCGAGATTGACCATAATTATGTTTCCCAACCAACGAGGAAAAATAAGGCACTTATTGACGAGGTATGTAAAAACAGAGTAGAGTGGGTGGATACTTCGAAGTATGGAACGGAATATTACCCTACACCGGATAGAGTATTTGATGAATATATGACCTATGGGTTGTTTTTACTCTATTGTAGTGATATTTATGGAGAGGATATTTCAAAAAAAGTAAAACAGGAGCTGGTGCTGCTAATGAACGAGCGGGGTTTTATTAAAATGAATTTGTTTACAGATAATCTTCTCCGTCTATATTCCGCTAATCGCTTGAAAAAGATTGATGACTGGTATCCGGAATTAATAGAAAGTTTAAAGGAATAACTCCCTGATTTTGAAAAAGTGTATTTTAGCTGCAATAGGATTATAAATGCAGCATATCCTTCAGGATTTTTATCTGACTAAACAGGAGCCTGTTAAAAGTTGCCTGCTGGCAGTAAGATCAATTATTCTTGCTATGGATCCGGCAATTTCAGAAACCATCAAATATGGCATGCCCTGTTTTTGTTATAAGAAGAAAATCCTCTGTTATTTATGGACAGATAAGAAAACAGCGGAACCTTATATTTTGATGGCAGCCGGACGGTTACTAAAGCACCCCGAATTAATCTCCGGTGATCGGGCCAGAATGAAAATATTTCCCCTCTATTGTGCTGAGGATTTACCTGTGACTACGATCCGTTCCATTCTTATGCAAGGTTTGACATTGATAAGTGGCGATTATTGAATGAAGTACACTTTCCTGATCTTATTATTTTCGATATGATAAATAGCAATGGCTTCCATAGTTCCTCCACGAAAGAGGACTCTTTCCTGATCTATCACAGTTGTTCCTTTTACTGTTCTTCCCAGTAATTGACAATGCAGGGTGGGATTATTCTTGAAAAATTGAGCATAGGATGTCCGCATGTCTTCCTTTCCTTTGCCAAGCAGTTTGTCAGGGAATTGATACAACTCCACATCATCAGCATAAGGTTCCAGGAATGCTTCTATATTGCCCTGGTTATAGGCATTTAGCTGTCGTTGTGCAAGTGCTTCAGGTGTTTCTTTTATCAGGGTATCCGGCTTCACCTGTATGCCCCGGTTAATTACCAGTTCTATTTTGGTGATATTTTCGAGCTTTTCTACCGGGTTGGCAGAAAGTAATAAAAGGTTGGCTTTTTTGCCGGGCGTTATGCTGCCGAATTCTGTTTCCTTGCTGACCAATTTAGCCCCATTGATCGTAGATGCCTGCAGGATCTGCCAGTTACTCATGCCGGCTGCTGACATGGCAAGTAATTCATTCAGGTAGGAGGATGCATGCAGGGTGCCTATATTGCCGGCATCTGTGCCAGTAGCAATCAACACACCGGCATCAGCCAGTAATTTCAGGTTTTGGGTGATATTGGCGTTTTCCTTTTTTTGTTTTTCCACCTGTAGCGGGGAGTTGACCATCGTTTTATACCGGTTAATAAGTGCTGTGTCTGACAGGTGTTTCAGGTCCATCAATGTGCCCAGTTGAAAGGGATCTGCTCTCAGTAATTCATGCTGACTCAGGCTGAGTTTTTGTCCGAGTGTATTCATATAACCATCACCAACTCTAACAGTCGGACAAAGGATCGTTTTTTTCTTTTTCAGCAGTTGTATAAAATCGTTTTGCAGGATTTCATTATCGATACTGTGTACCAGGATATCACAACCATTTTCCACTGCCAGTTGCGCAGTGATTCGTTCGGTAGCATGTACGGCAACTTTCAGGTTGTGTTTATGTGCTTCTTCAATACTGGCTTTTATGATGGGCAGATTTTTCCGGGCACTGGCTTCCGGCGACAGACCATCTACGCCAACGATATACCAGATTTTGATAAAATCCGGTTTATACGGCAGTTGTTCCTGTACCATTTTTATGCCTTCTTCTATTGATGTTACCAAACTGAATGGAGTTTCCGCAGGGTCTAATTCATAGATCGGGGGTTTGTAGGTTGTGAGCAGCGGACCTGTCATGAAGATGCCTGGAGCAAATGATTTATTGGTATACTGCTCACGTTGTTTCAGGTAGGCATAGGAAGCGCCCACATCAACTACAGTGGTGATGCCATTTTGAAGATAACGGCGAAGTTTATCTTCCATGGTGTTATGCGCCAGTTCCATTTCCCTTTCATAGGGTTGAACCTTCCGGAGGTCAATAACATCTGGTCTTGTATAAAGTCCGCCATTCTGGAAGAAATGTACATGTGCATCTGTTAGTCCGGGCAATAAAAATTTACCGGAACCATCAATGATTGTAGCATCTCCCGGAATTTTTATTTTTTTTGAAACGACAGCCGTTATCTGGTCATTGGTGATTACTACAGTTCTGTTCGGCAATAAGGTCTGTTTTTCTACATCAGCAACTGTTACATTGGTAATATAGGTCTGTCCATTTGAAAAATTGAACAAAAAAGAATAGACGCATGTAAGGAAGAGTTTGACTCTCATGGTGTAGTTATTTCAGGTTAGTGACTGGATTGCTGGTTCAGCCGGTTGTATTTTTTTAAAATCTCCTGCACTTTTATATGTGGCAAACTGTACGCTTTGTTTCCATTAATGCCCTCCATGGTTTCAGCGGCTACCATGGCATTGATAATGGCTTCTTCAGTGGCCTGTACGGTTGCTGAAAACAACGGGTCAATCAAATCATTGGGCAGTTCATCGAGTTTTGTAAATTGATTACGTTGGAAAGCCTGTGGATTAGCGGTTGAAAAAGCAAGGAAGATATCACCGGAACTGTTTTCACCGCGGCCTCCTACCATACCAATGCCAAGTGGCACTCTGGCCGCAATTCTTTTTAACTGGTGTGGCAAAACCGGTGCATCGGTAGCCACAATTACAATGATAGATCCGCTGCCGGGTTTGAAAGAGGGCGGCGCTTTGAATTCATAATTCAGCGTATCTTTTAACTCCCTGCCAACAGGCACACCGGCAATCCGGAATTCATCTTTATCACCAAAATTGGATTGTACCAGAACGCCCACCGTATAACTGGAATCTTTAATTTTCACAATCCTGGATGCTGTGCCTGTACCTCCTTTAAAACCAAGGCACATCATACCGGTACCTCCTCCCACGTTTCCTTCTTCAAGGACACCAGTTGCTGCCTTATTGAGTGCTTCCCATGCATCGCTTTCTTTCACATGAAAACCATAGATATCATTTAGAAATCCATCATAGGTTTCGGCTACTACCGGGTAGGTGTACCAGAAGTTTTCTTTATAAAATCCGGTTTTGACATACCATTTCAGAACAGCATCCCGAACCACCCCCACACTATTGGTATTGGTGATCATGATGGGGCCTTCCAGAAACCCGGATTCAGTGATCCAGGTAGTACCGGTCATTTCACCATTGCCGTTAAGAGTATACCAGTTCGCATAAACGGGGTTGTTATTTTTCCCTCTGGGAAGAATAGCTGTAACCCCGGTTCTGACTGGTCCTTTTCCCCGTATATTTTCACCGGAACCGGATATCAGGGTTTTATAGCCTACGAGTACACCTGGAACATCCGTGATGGCATTAAATGGACCAGGTGTTCCATCAAATTGAATACCCAGGTTTCGGGCCCTTGTTGGTTGAGCTTTGGAGGTACACACAGTCAACAAAACCAGGATCAGTAAAAGCGTGTTTTTTTGCATCGTACTATAATTTTAGTAGCGAGGAAATTGGTGATTGGTCCGCCTTCTATATGGTATGTCGGAAATGGGAGAGTTGCTGCAAAGAGGCAAAATGAGTTTCCTAAAGCTAGCCGATTCCTGGCTTTCTGCAAAAAGCCATTTTTACCTAAGCAGCTGCCAATCAGCCTGGGGATTGATTTGAGCCGGGGGATTTTATTTTGTATATTAGGAGTATACCTATCTGCTATGCAGCCACATACATTTCATGGATTTATTTTCCTATTATTCCTTGGTTATTGTACGCAGGTTTGTGGTCAATTCGAACAATCACCCACAGTCAATAAAAAATGGTGGAAAGAAGCAATCGTGTATCAGATTTACCCCCGCAGTTTTCAGGACAGCGATGGCGATGGTGTAGGTGATCTGAAAGGAATCATTTCCAGGCTCGACTATCTGAAATCGCTTGGGATAACGGCGGTTTGGCTGAACCCCATCTACAGTTCTCCGAATGATGACAATGGCTATGATGTAAGCGATTACCGGGCCATCATGAAGGATTTTGGAACAATGGCAGATTTTGAAGAACTATTAAAGGGGTTACATGAGAGAGGGATAAAACTGGTAATGGACCTGGTGGTGAATCACAGCAGTGATGAGCATGAATGGTTCCGTCAAAGCCGGAGTTCCAGAAACAATCCATACCGGAATTATTACCACTGGTGGAATGCAGAGAATGGCAAGCCTCCGTATCGGTGTAGCTTGTTTGATGTTAATCACGATGCCTGGAAATATGATTCACTTACCAATGCCTATTACCTGCATTATTTTTCTGTCAAACAACCTGACCTGAAATGGGAAAATCCGAAACTTCGCCAGGAAGTGTATGCTATCATGAAGTTCTGGACGGATAAAGGGATTGACGGTTTTCGCCTGGATGCCTTCCAGTTTGCAGCGAAAGACACCACCTATCCGATATTTCCAAAGGGTTTCGAAAGGGACTTTGTCAACTATTACGCCATACAGGGGAACCTGCACGGGTACCTGCAGGAAATGAACAAAGAAGTGCTGAGTAAATACGATATTATGAGTGTGGCGGAAGGAGCAGGTAATACTTTTGAGGATGGGCATAACCTGGTGGATGAAGATCGGCGTGAGCTGAATATGGCCTATGCCTTTGAGGGCGTTGATATTGCTAAACCGGAAGGCTACAGTGTATTGCACTTTAAGGAAGTATTCAGCCGCTGGGACAGTGCCTTTGCTGAAAAAGGATGGCTTTCCATTTTTTTAGCCAACCATGACCAGGCCCGGATGGTCAGTCGCTTTGGCAATGATCGTCCGGAGTTCAGAGAAGCTTCTTCCAAAATGCTGTCCACGTTTATCATGACTATGCGGGGCACGCCCTTTTATTATAATGGAGATGAATTAGGTATGACCAATGCCGGTTTTGAACGCCTGGAAGAATTTCGTGATTTGCAAACGATCAATGAATTCCGCTATGCCCAAAATACCGGAGCTGACTTGAAGATAGTTATGAAGAGGCTGCAGTTTACCAGTCGCGATAATGGCCGGACACCCTTTCAGTGGGATGCTACGGCCAATGCGGGATTTACCACAGGCACACCCTGGATCAAAGTGAACTATAATTACAGAACCATTAATGTGGCTGCTCAACAAAAGGATCCAAACAGTTGCCTGAATTATTTTAAACAGCTCGTGAAACTACGGCAGGAGCATCCTGACCTGCTTGTTTATGGCAAGTTCACCCTTCTGGATAAAGAGAATCCAAATATTGTTGTGTACACAAGGGAAAGCCAGGGGCGAAAAATGTTGATCCTGCTGAATTTTTCAGATACGATTGCAAAGGTTACCATTCCTGCAGATCTTTCAACGGCAACACTGTTGTTGTCGAATTACCAAAATAAACCGGCTCATATAAATAATGTCCAATCGCATACCTACACTTTACTACCTTATGAGGCCAGGGTGTACACATTTTCTACTGAACGGGACCCTACTACCAACGATATCTGGGGAAGGGGGATTCACCGGGATAATGCAACCATGATGAGGTGCGGTATGTATAAAGGGCATGGTCTTTATGTGCGATTGATAAAAAATTAACGAACATCGAAGGTGCCGAGGTTTGGAATTTAATATCTTGATATTCAGCTTTTTAAAGTCAAACTTCAATTCCCCCTCACTACAATATTCTTATTTTTTGCTACAAATCTGACAGTTTCGGCAGGTAATGATCAATAGTTTGCATTGGTTGAAACACGATTGCATTCAACATTGCAAACCATCAAAACTGCCATATGATCGACACATCAACGGTGATGGCCCGGATAGTTTATAACCGGGCAATCTTCATCACACTACTACTTTTTTCAGCCTTGTTTACTCAGGCACAATCCCGCACCATCACAGGTAAAGTGACGAATTCAGAAACAGGCGAAGCCCTGCCGGGAGTAACTGTTTCCCTTAAAAACACCAGCACTGCTACAGCAACTGATGCAGCCGGAAGTTTTTCGATCCTTGTCCCGGGAACAGGAGGCACCCTGGTATTTAGTTCCGTTGACTTTCAGGCGAAGGAAGTCGAAATCGGACAAAGCAATTCATTAACCGTGAGCCTTGATAAACTGGTTTCCGGTTTGGGAGAAGTGGTTGTAATAGGTTACGGTACCGTAAAAAAATCAGATGTCACCGGTTCGGTGGTTTCGCTCAAGGCCAAGGACCTTACTCCGGGTGCTAATGTGAATGTGGAACAAACCCTCATGGGAAGGGCATCCGGTGTGCAGGTATATCAGAAAAGTGGTGAACCGGGTAGTGCCATGAGTGTAAAAATCAGAGGTGCCAGTTCCATTACAGCGGGTAATGATCCCCTGTATGTAATTGATGGGATGCCGGTCAATAACCTTTCGCCCGTTGGCGGTGGTGGTGCCGGTTTTGTTGCGGTTCCAAACGCGCGGAACCCACTCAATAGCCTCAATCCTTCCGATATTGAATCCATTGAAATTCTGAAAGACGCTTCAGCTACGGCCATCTATGGTTCCAGGGGATCCAATGGGGTAGTGATGATTACTACCAAAAAGGGTAGCAGCGGAAAGCTGAAAGTTGGCTATAACGGTTATATGGGTACGCAGAAAGCATCGAATTCCCTGCGCATGTTAACGGGCACTGAATACAGGGATGTCTTAAACTCCATTATCGATGACGGCGGCGGCGTGGCTTCGGAAAGAGTTACCAATGATCCGGTAAATGTAGACTGGCAAAAGCAACTCTATCAAACGGCTATGGTGCAAAGCCACGATTTATCTTTTTCAGGAGGCAAGGATAATACCCGTTTTTACGCGTCCATCGGTCATTTCAACCAGGAAGGGGTCATCAAAAACTCATCGGTTAAACGATATACTGCCCGCCTGAACCTGGAGAATAGCGTAGCAAAAAAATACGGTTTTGGCTTCAATCTGAATACTTCCTATATCCGGGATAATTATAATTCGGTAGGGATAGGTGTAAATGAAAACGCTAGTGCGCTATACGCTGCTACCTATTATGATCCTACCTATCCGGTGTACAATGAAGACGGAACCTTTAACCGGTCTCCATTTATGACGACTATGGAGCATCCACTGATTCTGATCAATGGGCAATATGCCAACAGTGATGGTTTTCGCACTTTTGGCACCCTCTTCGGTGAATATTTTCTCCATCCCAACTTATCCGTAAAACTCCGGGGATCGGGAGATGTCAATATTACCCAACGTAACAACTGGCTTGATCCAAGCACGATCCTGGGAATGCCTACCGGTGGAATTGCAGGAATCAATACTGGTAATGTGAACTATTATATGGGGGAAGCTACCCTCAATTATAATAAGGATTTTGGTACGGATCATACGGTTAGTGCTGTAGTCGGTAGTACCTATGAGCATTTTGCATCCAATTCTTTTGGAGGTAACGGCAGAGGATATGCGCTTCCGGATCTTACCTATGATGCAATTGGAACAGGCAATAGCACACTCAACCAGATAGGTAGTGGAAGGGCTTCCACCAAAATTGTTTCCTATCTGGGCCGGGTGAATTATTCCTTTAAGGACCGCTACCTGCTGACCCTGAGTTTCCGTGCGGATGGTTCATCGCGTTTTGGTCCTAATAACCGGTTTGGTTATTTCCCCTCTGGTGCAATTGCCTGGAAACTGCATGAGGAGGATTTTCTCCGTAGTGCAGATTTTATCGATGAGCTTAAATTTCGGGTGAGCTATGGGGTTATTGGCAATCAGTCCATTGCCAACTATCTCTATATTACTACATTTTCCGGTGGAGGGGATGCCCTGTTTGGTGGAAACAGGAATACCTCGCTGGCACCTTCCCGTATTGCCAATCCTGACCTGAAATGGGAAGCTGCCAAACAGGCAGATATCGGGTTGGATTTCGCGTTGTTTAATCGCCGGCTTTCCGGTTCCATTGAATATTACGACCGGCGAACGTCAGATCTTCTATTGAATCTTCCACAACCCTTGAGTACCGGGTTTGGTGTGAAAACGCAGAATATCGGTAATATGAAAAATACTGGTATTGACCTGGGTTTGAATGGTGAGATTTTCCGCAACAGCAATGGTTTCAACTGGAATATGGGACTCGTTTTCTCCACAATTAAAAACGAGGTATTGTCACTCGGACCACTGGATCAGATTTTTACCGGAGGTGCAGGTTTTATTTCCAATGCGAGTGTTATTCGTCCGGGTGAATCACTTGGTTCTTATTATGGGTACAAAGTACTTGGCGTATGGCAAACCGGCGATGATTTTTCTTCCGCTCCTCCTGGTGTGAAACCTGGTGATCTGAAATTCGAAGACCTGGATAAAAATAATCAGATCAATGCCGATGACCGGGTAATCCTGGGAAAAGCAATTCCTGATTTCACCTATGGAATTACGAACACATTTGATTATAAGGGCATTTCACTTGCGGTATTTTTTGAGGGAGCAAAAGGTGCCAGTGTATTGAACAGTACTGCGGTAGACAGTTATTTTCCGGTGAGTTTCCGCCGGAATAAACTGGCTGATCTGTATTTGAACAGATGGACGCCGGAGAATCCTACCAATGAGTATCCTTCATTTGTGAACCCAACATCACAGGGACAACAAACAATCAATTCCAGAACAGTTGAACGCGCTTCTTATCTGCGTTTACAATCTGTTCGGTTAGCCTACAACGTTAAAATGAATAGTAAAGTAATAAAGGGACTCCAGGTCTATGCGACCGGTCAGAATTTGTTCACTATTACCAATTATTCCGGAATTGATCCTGCTGTAAATGCGATTGGGGATGATATTCTTAAGATTGATTACAATTCCTATCCCATGACACGCACTTTCCTGTTTGGTGTCAATGCTCAATTCTAAACTATTGCTTTATGAAAAAAATACTCATACTATCATTGGCTGCCGGCAGCCTTCTTTTTAACAGTGCCTGTGAAAAGACACTGGATGTTACCCCTCCGGGTGAATTTGCGCCCGGGAATGTATTGGCTACAGAAAAGGGAATTCGTTCCGTATTATTTTCCTCTTATGCAGGCATGCAGAACCCGACGCCTTCCCGCTATCTGATTAATAATTCGGAAGTGACGTCCGATGTAGGATTTAATTCCGGAGGAGCGGAGAACCTGACCTTGTCACAGTTAATCAATTTTACCTGGGATGCTTCACTCGGTACGTTTCAGGCAGATGTATGGGCACCCTGTTATCGTGCTATCCGGGATGCCAATATTGTACTTGAGAATATAGATGGAGTACTTACTTCCGATGCCAATAAAAAAATATATGCTGCAGAAGCGAGATTCCTGCGTGCTTATGCCTATGAAGTATTATACAAATGGTTTGGTCCGGTTCCGCTCCGAACAACTACCAGTTCAGATCCTGCATTAGCCAGGGCAACAGAAGAAGAAATGAAATCCTTTATTGAATCAGAATTGATTGCCGCAATTACGGATTTACCAAACCCTGGTGCAGAAGAAGCTTTTGCGAGAGCAAACAAAGGGGCTGCCTGGAGTATGCTGGCTAAACATTACCTAAATACCCGTCAATGGCAAAAGGCTGCGGATGCCTGTCAGTCGGTAATGAATTTTAATTATTACCAGTTGTTCCCGAGCTATGAAAATATGTTCAGGGTAGAAAACGAAGGCAATAAAGAAATGATCCTGGTTCAACCCTGCAAAAATGAAGTCAATTTTGGTAACTGGTATTCTGCGGGATCGCTACCTCCTGGTTTCAGAACCAGTTCACAAATTCCGGAATTCGTGTGGACTCCTTCCATGGCTAATTTTGCTACCCAGTACCGTATGCGTAGTTGGGTAGTACTAACTATGGATACTACCAATGACAGTCGTGCTATTCTTTTGTTACGCCATTATTTTAACAATGCCGGGAATAATGTAAACCTGTTAGCAACGCCTGATAATGTAAGAAGTCTGAAGTATTGGGACAATGCAACAGTTGGCAATCATAGCGGGAATGATGTGCCGGTTATTCGTTATGCTGATATTCTCCTGAGCCGCGCTGAAGCACTAAACGAATTAAATGGCCCTTCTCAGGATGCGTTGGATTTGATCAATCAGGTGCGTGTACGGGCAAAAATTAATCCCCTAACACTGGCTGATGCCGGTGATAAAGAAACGCTTCGTGAGTTGATTCTGCAGGAACGTGCCTGGGAGTTTTACAGTGAGGGATTACGCCGGGAAGACCTGCTCCGGCAGGATAAATTCATCTCTTTCGCCATCGCCCGAGGCGTAACGGTTGCGACAGAAAAACACAAACGATTCCCGATTCCGCAGGCGGAAATTGACGCCAATCCGGCATGTATTCAAAATGAAGGTTATTAATGATTTTTCCTGATATGAGAATTTTAAAACGTATTTGTTTCGTATTGTCGGGAGCGATTATCTGGTTGTCCTGCAAAGCACCTGCTTCCGAACCTGTTCCTTCTTTTAGTGATCCGATAGCTCCTGTAGGTGATACACTTTTAACACAACCATCCACGCTGAAACCGGTAATCGATACCTGGATGCGGGATACCTATGTGATGGCGGGACCCGATGGCTATTATTACATGACGGGCACGACTGCATCACCGGGAAGAAATTTTCCTTCCGGTAGAGTACATTGCTGGGATTACAACGATGGATTATATCTGTGGAGATCCAGGGATTTAAAAAACTGGGATTCGATCGGACTTATCTGGAGTTTCGATAAGGATGCCGCAGACTGGCAAAAGAAGGGCGTACCGCTCAAACCGGGCGCTGTGTCACCGAATAAAGACCCATTGGATTCCTTTTACCGAGCCGTATGGGCGCCGGAACTGCACTACATTAAAAGCAAAAAGAAATGGTTGTTAATCGCCTGCCTTAACGGAGGGGCAGGGTCTTTTGTGTTGGAAAGCAGTTCCGGCCTCCCTCAGGGGCCGTATAAAAATATTCCTGCAAATGCTGAGCAAGCCATCTTTCCGAATATTGACCTTAGTTTGTTTGAGGATGATAATGGGAAAGTGTACCTGATTGGTCACAATCATTTTATAACTGAAATGAATGCTGATTGCAGTGATATTGTAGCTCCATTTAAGCGATTGGAAGAACAGTCCTATAATCCTGAACCTTATATTGAGGGGGTGTTTATAACAAAATATAACAATAAATACCAATTGCTTCAAACTGTTTGGTCAGTTCAGCAGGATGACGGAACCTATTCATATATCCGTGACGACAGAAAAGACTTAAATGCTCTCTACAGTTATGATGTGGTGGTAGCGGAGTCGGATTCTGTTTATGGTCCTTATGGTCCTCGTTATGCAGCTATCCTCCAGGGTGGACATAATAACCTGTTTCAGGATTTTGATGGTAACTGGTGGTCTACTACGTTCTTTAATCCAAGAGGTATAATGGGAACGAAATATCCGTATACCTGCAAACCATCACTGGTGCCGGTTACCTGGTCGTCAAATAAATTAAAACCTGACCACCATCGAGCTGCCGAATTTTATCAGTCAATCAAGTAACCATGAAAAAAAAATTAATACTGTTGGTGCTGGCCGGATTCTGTTTACAGGTTGAAGCACAGGAAATAGGTGCCAATTTCAATCATGATCCTGAGATCATTGATTTTGAATACCTGAAAAAAACACCGGTCGAATGGATACGTACCACGCCTTATATTTTTGAATACATTAATGGTCAAAAAAAGCCTGAAACGGAAATAGGATTGCAGAAACTAATCGAAGCACATCAGCGGGGTTATAAAATTGCTTTTGGTTTCCGGTGGGATTTCAGAAAATTTCAACTATCCGTTCCTGCACCCGGTTCCGCCGAGGAGAAAAAATATTTTGCAACAGCACTTGCCATCATTGAGCGCGTTGGTCCCTATATACAGATTTTCAAATTGGGGAATGAACCCAATCTGGAAACACTGGAAGTTGATTTGCAGCGTAATTCGAATGGAATAGTGCCCCTTGTACAATTTACCGAGCGATTATTGACTGAAGTCGTTGAGCCCTATTACCGCAGCCACCCGCAACTAAAACGTCCGGATATTTATGTAGGTTCCCTTCCCAGACTTTTTATGAAAGTGGAGCAATCCAAACCTGGTGTTCGGGGATTGATTGAACTGGCTGAAAAGAATAAATCAATCAAGGGACTGGCGGTTCACCTGCATATAAGTGACTCTCTTGAAATGGAAGAAGCTTTCCGTTATACCCGATCCATTATGCCAGATAAGCCGATTATCATTCCGGAATATTCCCTTTTTCGTTTATACAATAAACATGTGTCGGATGAATTGGGTGATAGTGAAAAGGGAATACGCTTTGCTAACAAATATGGGTATGCGCCAACTATGAAATCCTATGAATGGTTCAGTAAGGCCAATTCTCTGCGGGTTTCTTCTACGGAGTGGAATGATTTTTTCGCCTCCAGAACCTGGTTTCCGCAGCATTTTATGAAGACCTATTACCGCTATTTTCAAAAGTACGGAGTGGTTCTGGCAACCTATGGTTACCTGAGTCAGTCAGCTCCTGCTAAAATGGGCCCTGGTTCTCCTACCTGGTTTATCAATCCGATTTTTCCAATGAAGAGTTTGCTGCCTATGGCGGATGGTTCCTATTCACCGAATCCCTTATGGTACCAGGATTTTGTTGATATCGTAAATAATGGAAAACAACATGCTAAATAGGCTGAGATCTGGTATGCTGGCAATGATATGCTGTTGTGGAATGGCCTGTTCCCCAAAAGGACAGCCTGCACATCCCAATATAATTATTCTGTATGCAGATGATTTAGGCTATGGTGATCTTGGTTCTTATGGATCTGCTAAGGTTTCAACACCCGAACTGGATCGGCTTGCAAAAGGCGGGCTTCGTTTCACGGATGCACATTGTACAGCAGCAACCTGCACGCCATCCAGAATTTCTTTATTAACGGGTCAGTATGCATTTCGTTCTGAAGCTGCGATCCTGCCCGGTGATGCGCCCGCATTGATTCGACCCGGTACACTTACTTTACCAGGATTGCTTCAGCAGGCAGGATATACTACCGGGGTAATCGGTAAATGGCACCTTGGGCTAGGTAGCGGCATGATAAACTGGAATACAGTTATCACGCCTGGTCCCAATGAAATTGGATTTAACTACTCATTTATAATTCCTGCTACAACAGATCGTGTGCCAACTGTATATGTTGAAAATGGAAAAGTTTTCAACCATGATCCCACAGATCCGATAGCTGTCAGTTATTCAGATAAAATAGGAGCTGAACCAACCGGATTATCAAATCCGGAATTACTGAAACAAAAAGCGGATACCCAGCACAGTAATACCATCGTTAATGGAATCAGCAGAATCGGATTTATGACGGGTGGGAAAAATGCACGGTGGGTGGATGAGGAAATTCCAATGGTATTGAATCAAAAAGTAAAAGAATTTATTACAGCGAATAAGTCATCTCCTTTTTTCCTGTATTATCCTTTTCCGAATATTCATGTTCCCCGAATGCCGAATGAACGGTTTGCGGGAAAGAGTAGCCTCGGTGCACGGGGTGATGTAATTACGGAGATGGACTGGATGAGCGGAGAGGTTATCCGCCTATTGGATTCTCTTGGTATTGCAGAGAATACACTGGTAATTTTCAGCAGTGATAATGGTCCGGTGCTCGATGATGGTTACCTTGACTTCGCTAAAGAGAAAAACGGGAGCCATCGCCCGGCGGGCGGTTTTCGTGGGGGCAAATACAGTGCTTATGAAGGAGGTACAAGAGTTCCACAAATCGTTTACTGGCCGGGGAAAGTAAAAGCTGGTGAGTCTGCTGCTTTGTTTTCGCATATTGATCTGTTTGCTTCTCTGGCTGCACTTGCAGATGCGGAAATTCCGGAAGGTTTTACCCTGGACAGCGAAAACAATCTGACCGATTTGTTGGGAGAAACCAGTAAAGGCCGAACCTGGATGCTGGAAGAGTCGTTCACCTTTTCACTGCGAAAAGGGGCTTGGAAATATATCAGTCCCCAGGAGAAAAGCACACCTGGCTGGCTGGGCAATAAAAAAGTTGAAACTGGTTTACAGCAAAAAGAACAACTTTTTGATCTGGCAACTGATCCTGCTGAAACAATTAACAGAGCGGATCAGCATCCGGAAATGCTGGAAGAATTTCGTAACAAGCTTCGATCCATAAAGAACAATTAATTTATTTGGTATGCTACAAAAAAAATGGCTGGCAGGAAGTTTTGCTATGATGGGAATCGGACTTTTGTCCGCCTGTTCCGGAAATCAGTCAGCGGCTTCTGCAGAAAAAAAAGAAAAACGTCCCAATATTATTGTGATTCTGGCAGATGATCTGGGATATTCTGATTTGGGTTCCTATGGTGGTGAAATACAGACACCCAATCTCGATCATTTGGCAATGAATGGGATTCGGTTCACCAGTTTCTACAATACCTCCCGTTGTTGTCCGACGCGCGCGTCGCTGTTGACAGGAGTATATAATCAGCAGGCAGGAATCGGACAAATGACTACGGATATGAATTTGCCGGGCTATCGGGGACATATAACCGATAATGTGGTAACGCTGGCAGAAGTACTGAAAGATGCGGGTTATCGCACGGCTATGACGGGAAAATGGCATGTATCCACTACTATACAACAAGCCAATGGTGAAGAACAGTTAAAATGGCTGAATCACCAGGCATCACATCCTTATTTTTCTCCGGTGGAGCAATATCCGGTGAACAGAGGCTTTGAAAAATATTATGGAAATATTTTTGGTGTGGTGAATTTCTTTGACCCATTTAGTCTGGTGAATGGAACCAGTCCGGTGGAATCAGTGCCCAGGGGGTATTATCATACGGATGCATTAAACGATTCGGCTGCTGCCTATGTTCGTGAATTCAGTAAGGGAGAACAGCCTTTTTTCCTGTATCTCGCTCATACAGCTCCACACTGGCCATTGCAGGCATTGCCGGAAGACATCAGTAAATACGAAAATACCTATAAGGCAGGATGGGATGCCATCCGGGAAGCCCGGTATAAAAAAATGATTGAGTTGGGACTGGTGGATCCGGCTACAACAGCCTTATCACCCCGAATGGGAAAGGAGTTGAGCTGGGAGACAAATCCCGATAAGGAATGGGACGCAAGAGCGATGGCAGTGCATGCGGCCATGGTGGATCGGATGGATCAGGGAATAGGTCGCCTGATTGCTACACTAAAAGAAACCGGTGAATTGGAAAATACCCTGATACTTTTTCTGAGTGATAATGGTGCAAGTCCGGAAAATAGCATGCGTTACGGTCCGGGTTTCGATCGCCCGTCACAAACCAGAGATGGCAGGGTTATTCATTATCCGGTAAATAAAAAGGTGCTTCCTGGTACGGATACCAGTTTTGCATCTATCGGCGACCGGTGGGCGAATGTGTGTAATACACCATATCAGTATGCAAAAGCACAATCCTATGAAGGCGGTGTTAGAACTCCGGTAATTGCTTACTGGCCTGCAGGTATAAAAGAAAAAGGAAAAATCACCCGACAATTAGGACATGTAATGGATTTTATGCCAACAGTTGTTGAATTGGCCGATGCCCGATATCCAACGCAGTATAAAGGTAAATCCATCCAGCCGCTGACAGGAATCAGCCTGGTTCCGGCGCTTAAAGGCAGGGACACAGCAATGGATCGGGCACTGTATAACGAGCATTTTGGTGCCCGGTATGTAAGGGAAGGAACCTGGAAAATGGTGTCGTTGTCTGGAGACAGTTCCTGGCATTTGTATAATATTCAGGAGGATGAAACGGAATTGAAGGATGTTGCGGGAAAACATCCGGATGTGGTAAACCGTTTGGCTGCCCAATGGCAAAATTGGGCCCGTACACACCAGGTGTTTCCGAAGCCGGGAAAAAACTAACTTGCCAACATGGTACGGCTGGTTATTATCGTGGTAGTAGTGCTGTGTTGCTTTCAATCAGCGGCACAGCAATTGCTATTCCGGAATTATACCGTTGCAGAAGGATTACCTTCCAGCACGGTTCGGGCGATCACGCAGGACCGGCAAGGCTACCTCTGGTTCGGAACAAAAAACGGACTCAGCCGCTTTGATGGATATCAGTTTAAGAATTTTCAGTTTACCTATGACGATCCGCAATCACTGGGGAATAATTTCATTCATTGTGTTGCTGTAATTGATTCTGCAACTATCTGGATAGGTACAGAAAAGGGAATTTGGAAAATGGATCTGAAAACTGAAAAATTCAGCCGCTTTGAGCCTGTGAAAGAAGGGTCTGTTTATGATATTCTTTCAGCACCGGATGGCTGGATTTGGATAAGTACCCGGTTTAATGGGTTGGTTCGGTACCATCCGGTCACAGATAAACTGGAAAGATTTAAAAGTGATGGCACCTCAGCAACCATTACCGGAACTACATTTAGCAAACTAACCGTTGATCATGAAGGAAATATCTGGATCGGTACGTACGGGCACGGGTTAGCCATATATAATTCTAAAGCAGGTTCGTTTAGTTCCATCCGGTTTGGAGAAAATGGACTTAGTTCTGATTATATTAATTCTGTATCTACTGGAAAAGATGGGACCATCTGGGTTGGTACTATGAATGGTGGATTGTGCCGGTGGGATCAGGAGAAAGAATCGTTTTACGTATATAAAAGGGATGGGGGAACTCATTCGATTCAGGATAATATAGTGCGGTCGGTAACGGAATTGTCCAACGAAAGAATATTAATTGGAACGGAAAAAGGACTGAATCTGCTGGATCTGAAAACCGATCTGATGACCAGCTACAGCAATAATAATGTTGATCCATTTAGTATCAGCGACAACTCGGTCTACACTATTTTTCCGGATCGTTCCGGCACTGTTTGGGTGGGTACATTTTTTGGTGGCGTGAACTATTTTAAGGAGAACGGATCCGCATTCGAATTGTTTTATCCAAACGGTAATGCCTGGTCGCTAAAAGGACGCGCAGTAAGTTGTTTTCTGGAAGATCGGCCGGGTTGGTTCTGGGTAGGTACGGAAGATGCCGGATTGTTCCTTTATGAAGCAGCAACCGGTAAGTTTAATCAATATCCATTCAAAGCCGGTCAGGAGCCGCTGTCTTATCACAATATCCATACCTTACTAAAAGACAGGGAAGGCAATATCTGGATTGGTATTTATGCCGGAGGTGTGCAGGTGTTGAACCCGGCAACAGGTCGGGTACGAAAGTACAGGCATGAAGCAGGAAATGAGTATTCTATCAACAGCAACAATGTGTTTAGTCTGAGCCAGGACAGAGACGGCATCATCTGGATAGGTACGGATATGGGATTACATCGCTACCATCCGGAAAGGAACAGATTTGAAAGGATTGACTATCCGGGTGTGAAAAATTCCATCATTTATGATGTGTATGAAGATGCTGCGAAAACTTTATGGATCGCTACTTATAACCATGGACTTTGTTCTTATTCAAAGAAAACAGGAAAGTGGAACCAGTTAACTACAGAGGGCAAAACAGGTTCTCTTGCTTCTGTAAAACTTACGTCTCTGCTGGACGACAATAACGGTAATTTGTGGATCGGATCCGATGGCGGAGGATTGCATAAATATAATTTTCAGTCAAAAAAGATGAAAATTTATAACCAGGATGCCGGGTTGAATGGCAATCTGATTTATGGCATACAGCAGGATGATGCGGGCTTGATCTGGGTTACTTCCAATAATGGAATTTATAGTTTGGATCCTGTGAAGGAAAAATTGCAACACTTTACCCGACAGGATAATCTGCAGAGTCAGCAGTTTAATTACAGGGCATTTTATAAAGCATCAGATGGTAAAATGATGGCAGGTGGAATTAAAGGATTTAATACCTTTTATCCTGATCAGTTAAGACAATATGCTATTTCCTCACAGGTTTCAATTATCAATTTTCAGTTATTCAATAAAACTATTTCGCCAGCGCCGGATGGCAGCCCATTGGCAGTAAGTATCCAATTCACGAAGGAGTTGGAATTGTCTCATGATCAGTCTGTCATAAGTTTTGAATATGCTGCTGTGAATACAGGTAGTTCTGAGAAACTTAGTTATGCGTATCTTATGCAAGGGTTTGATAAAGACTGGAACTATGTCAACGATCAGCGGAAAGCTACCTATACTAATTTGTCTCCTGGCACTTATCATTTCAGAGTCAAAGCCAGTTTGGAAGAAGGGAATTGGGAGGTTCCGGAGACAATCGTAAAACTGGTGATACATCCACCCTTTTATAAATCCAGTTGGGCATACCTGCTATATATGATTTTATTGGTATTGCTTGGGTATGGTGTGTATAGATATTCTGTTACCTACATCCGCAAAAAAAACCAGATCCGGCTGGAGCGGTTAAAAAACAAGGAGGAGCAGGAGTTTTATGCCCGTAAAATTGAATTTTTTACGTTCATGGCACATGAGATCAGAACACCGTTGTCGCTGATCATTGCACCGTTGGAAAAATTGTTGAGTCTGCATAAATGGGATGGGGTAGAGAAGCAGCAATTGCAGGTGATGGATGAAAATGCGGAACGGTTGATGGGATTGGTCAATCAATTGCTGGATTTCAGGCGCATTGAAAGTGATGCTTATGAAATAAGAAAGGAGCCAGTGGAAATTGTATCTGCGGTACAGGCTGTGTATTCCAGATTTTCAGCAATCCCTTATCAAAAAAATATTGAGTTTACATTGAGCACGAGGATAAGCAACCGGATCGTGGAGGCAGATCCTGAAGTGGTTAATAAGATTTTGAGTAACCTGCTGATTAATGCGTTCAAATTCGCGCGAACCAGGGTTGGATTATCCGTGTTAGAGTCTACCCACCCGGATACAGGGCAGCGGGTTCTTTCCATTCGGGTAGAAGACGATGGAATAGGGATACCGGAAGCTAATCTTACCAATATTTTTACTCAGTTTTTTACTACATCCAAAGGTGCTGATGAATACCATAACCTTGGCGGCTCAGGAATTGGTCTGGCCCTTGCAAGTTCCCTGGCAGAGAAACATGGAGCCCAATTGCACGTGAAGAGCAGGGAAGGTGTCAAAACTGTGTTTACACTGGAATTGCCGGTTCATCTGCCTGAAAAAATACAGCCAGTTGCTCAGGAAACCAGGCCTGCTGCTCCTTCTGATCCGGAATGGCTGCAGGTGCTATTGGTAGAAGATGATACATCCATTCTTGATTTTTTAGTGCAAAGTTTCCAGGCAGCATGCTATAATGTGTTAACAGCAGCCAATGGGAGGGAAGCATTGAAGTTGGTTGAAGAAAAGGAGATTGATCTTATTGTTTCTGATTGGATGATGCCGGAAATGGATGGTGTTGAATTCTGTAAACAACTGAAAAAAGATATATCCTATTCTCATATTCCGTTCATTTTACTAACGGCAAAGGGTAGTCGAGAGGCAGAAATTGAAGGTATTGAAACTGGTGCAGATGCTTATCTCATGAAACCATTCAAATGGAAGCATCTGGCAGCAGTGGCAAAAAACCTGGTGGATTCCAGACAGCAGTTGCGGAAGAAATTTGCAGAGCAACCACAAAGTGAAGTGTCTGTACTTACTACCAATGTACAGGACCGTGAGTTCATGGAGCGGGTAGTGAAAATTATTGAAAAACGAATTATGGATACACAATTTTCTGTTGAAGAATTAAGTCGTGATCTCGCCATGAGCCGTTCCAGTCTGCACAAAAAATTAAAATCGCTTTCAGGCTATGTGCCGAATGAACTGATTAAGCTGGTAAAACTTAAACATGCGGCCAAATTATTACAGGAAGGCAGCCATACAATCGCTGAAGTAGCTTATTTGTCAGGATTCAATTCGCCTTCCTATTTTTCCAAATGTTTTCTGCAGCAGTTTCAACTTTCTCCCAAGGAGTATGCCGATAAAGTAACAGGGAAAGGAACCATGATTTTTAAAGATATTGATCTCGGGTGAAGCTGAGTGATCACCTGATTTAAATCAGTTCGAGGACTGATGAATGCTTTTGGGACTTACTATTAGCGGTTGTAATTTCGCCCGGTAGTTATATCAGGTGAAATACCTTCAAAACATAGTAACCGGCCTTTTATTGCTGGTGGTACTGACAGGGGCGATGAAAAACTCCCTGTTGCTGATTTATTACCAGGTAGATACCACCGCATTTATCAATACGTTCTGCATAAATAAGGACCGTCCGCAGTTGCATTGTGATGGTAAGTGTAAACTCTCCCAGTTACTGAAAGAAAAAGAACAAAAGGAAGCCAATGATACCCTGGTTTCTCTTCAGGCAGATTACCTGCTTTTTCAGCCGGCTGAAAAATTCAACCTTCCATTACCTGTTCTCCTGGAAACGGAGCAAACTCCACCCGGTACCGCTTATTGCAATGGGTATCAGTTTCAGTTCCTTTCTCATACGGACCGCCCTCCCCAGTCAGTAGTGTAATCATAGGAATACCACTATTGTCTAATTTCTCAACTTTTAAACATGAAATCTCTGTTCATATGGGGACTGCTATCCCTTACCCTTTTAGTTAGCTCCTGTTCCAAAAATGATGAAAAACCTGCATCTGCTGATGAATTGCAGGGACTTCAGCTGGTAAAAACATTATCCAATGCTACTCATAGTATAGACCTATATACTTCCAGTGGAAAATTTGAAACCGGGTACAATCCGATTTTTTTCCAGCTTAAAACTGTCAATGGCAACCCCGTAAATAATGCTGCCATTACCTGGATGCCGGTTATGAAAATGATGAATATGAGCCATTCCTGCCCCTTCTCAACTATCGGGAAAAAACAGGACGCTGCCTATACCTTCCAGGGCTTTATTATTTTCCAAATGCCCGGTAGTGACATGGAATACTGGGAGCTCAGTCTGAATTATACGATCAATGGTGAATCCTTTACGATCAAAGACCGTATTCAGGTAACGGATCGCACCCGGAAAACTGTACAATCATTCCTGGGCACAGATAATAAAAGATATGTGCTGGCTATGATGGAGCCTGCTGATCCGAAGGTTGCACTGAATGATATGAGCGGATTGCTGTATACCATGACCAATATGATGCAATTTGATCCTGTGGATAATTATACCATTCAAATTGATCCTCGCATGCCGGGTATGGGAAATCATGGCTCACCCAATAATGTACACCTCACGCAGGGGACTGATAAGATTTACCGGGGAAAACTGAGTCTGACGATGTCTGGTTACTGGAAAATCAATCTCCAGTTGCTCGATGCCACTGGAGCCGTTCTGAAAGGAGAACCGGTTGCCGGTGATAACGAATCCAGCAGTTTGTTTTTTGAAGTTGAATTTTAAATCCTACCATATGAAGCAGCTATTATGCTGCGCAGCGATACTGTCTGGTCTGTCCTCTGCAGGCCAGACAGTCTCTGCGCAGAAGGATACCAGCCGGGTGCAGGAATTGACCGAAGTAATTGTGATTTCCCGCCAGGCCAGCCGGAATAAAAACAGCAATCAGTTGAGCACGCTGGATCAATACCTTTCCTCTCATGAACAGGTTGATCTGATCAAAAGAGGTGCCTATGCCTGGGAACCGATGCTAAATGGTTTGTCATCGGAACGGTCAGTCATCACTATTGATGGTATGCGTATTTACGGTGCCTGTACGGATAAAATGGATCCGGTCAGTTCTTATGTGGAAACAACCAATCTCTCCCGGGCGGTTGTGAAAAACGGGCAATCCGGCAATGCGCATGGGGGCTCCATCGCGGGCAGTCTGGACCTGGTGCGAAAAAAATCCGGGTTTGGAAACAATCGCTTTGCTACCCAGCTGTTTACGGGATTTGAATCCAATAACCAACAGCGAATAGTGGGAACAGATCTTCAATTCAGCCGGAATCGCTGGTATGCCGATCTTGATTTCACGTATAGGAAAGCAGGAAATTATAGCGATGGAAAAAAGCAGGAGATTCTTTACAGTCAGTTCTCTAAATTCAATCTCTCAGCAGCGGCAGGATTTAAGCTGAATGATCATCAGCAGCTGGAAGCATCTGTTATTGTGGATGATGCACGCGATATCGGTTACCCGGCACTTCCGATGGATGTATCCAGCGCAAAAGCAGTCATAGCCTCTCTTGCCTATACCCGGCACCATCTTACCAGCATCTGGCAGGAATGGGAGACCAAAATTTACCACAATAAGGTGACCCATGTTATGGATGATACCAAAAGGCCGGTTGTTCCAATTCGTATGGATATGCCGGGGTGGAGTACTACAACAGGTATGTATAGCCGAATTGCAGGGAAATTATCCGGTCATCAGTTTAAACTGACTGCCAGCACGCATCACAACCGTTCCCTGGCGGAGATGACCATGTATCCGAATGATCCGACTGAAAAGGAGATGTTTATGCTGACCTGGCCCGATGTACACACCTTTTATGCCGGATTATTTGCAGAAGATAATTTTCAGCTGCACTGCAAATGGACGCTCAATAGTTCAGCCGGTATTGCTTTTCAACAGAATCAATTAAAAGATGAAGCCGGGGTAAAAACCCTTCAAATTTTTTACCCGGAAATGCAGTCTGTGAAAAACCGGTTGTTGAAAAATTTCGGATCCAGTTTACAGTACCAGCCTGGCAGCTGGCGCTTTTCGATGGGTGCTTCTTATAGTGAACGTGCACCCGGTGTTTCTGAAGGGTATGGGTTTTATCTGTTTAACAGTTTTGACCGGTTTGATTATATCGGTAATCCCGGTTTGAAAAATGAGCAATCTATTTCCCTGAACGGAACGATTGCCTTTGCGAATGACCGGTTCAGTGTAAAAGGACAGGGGAACTGGTTTCATATCCGAAAGTATATAATCGGGATGCCCGCAAACGGTCTGATTCCAATGACCATCGGCGCAAGTGGAATTAAGATTTATGAGCAGGTTCCATTTGCAACCATTTATTCCGCCAGTTTGAATGCCAGTTATGGCATTGTTGCTGGTTTATCGGTTTCCGGAAAGGCCATCTATCGCAGAGGGTTTACGAATGAAAAACTTGATCTGCCACTGATGCTGCCATTATCTTATGGCCTTCGGTTGCAATATACCAGCAATGCATTCTCCGCTGAAGCCAGCATGGATGGGGCGATAAAACAATCGAAGTACAGTCCGCTATTTGGTGAAACTGCCGCACCGGCTTATACCATCGCAGGCACGGGAGCCGGATACCAGTTCAAATGGAAGAAAAATACCTTTCAGCTAAGAGCAGGTGTTGATAACCTGTTCAACCGGTATTATACCAGTTTTGCAGATTGGAACAGGATCCCCCGTATGGGAAGAAACCTGTTTTTGAATCTTATTATCGGGTTTTCGGAACCGTTAAAAGCCCGGCTTTAGTATTTTAGCGGCTGATATGGAGCAGCCTTCAACTACCAATCAGGCATTGAATCAACGGCAACGGCTAAACGAAGTTGCACGTGTATTTCTGAAACTCGGAATTATCGGTTTTGGTGGACCGGCTGTGCATATTGCCCTGATGGAAGAAGAAGTAGTGCGCAAGCGCAACTGGATGAGTGCGCAACATTTCCTTGATATGGTAGGCGCTACCAACCTTATACCCGGACCGAATTCTACTGAGATGACCATGCATTGCGGGCACGAACGGGCAGGTTGGAAGGGATTGGTAGTAGCGGGAATTTGCTTTATTGTTCCTGCGGTGCTGATAACAGGTCTTCTGGCCTGGGCCTACCAGCGGTATGGGCAATTACCGGAAGTTGCTACCTTTATATATGGCATCAAACCAGCCGTATTGTCTGTAGTGCTGGCGGTGATGATCAGTCTGGGTAAAAAAGCCGTGAAAAACTGGCAGTTGGCGCTGTTGGGTATACTTGCACTGATTGCTGTACTGGCTGGTATGCATGAGATATATGTCTTGTTTGGAGCCGGGGCAATTGGAATCCTGCTGCATTATGTACAAGCCAATCGGAGTCTGAAAGGATTCCTGCCAGTTCCATTAGTGCAGATTGTTCTGGAGGCGCCGGTTCTGATGAATGGTAAAATCTTCTGGATCTTTTTAAAGATTGGTTCCATTTTATATGGCAGCGGATATGTCCTGTTCGCTTTCCTGGATGCAGAATTGGTTAGCAGAGGTTGGTTATCGAAGCAGGTGTTAGTGGATGCCATTGCTGTTGGACAGTTTACCCCGGGACCTGTTTTTTCTGCTGCAACTTTTATTGGCTGGCAACTGGGTGGATTCGGTGGGGCACTTGCGGCTACTGTTGGAATCTTTCTTCCTTCTTTTTTATTTGTTGCACTGCTACAGCGATTGCTTCCCTTGCTACGAAAATCTCCTGTTATGGCAGCTTTTCTTGATACGGTGAATGTTGTTTCAGTGGCCATCATTCTGGCCGTATTGGTGGAAATGGGCCGGCAAACCATTTCCGACTGGAGAATGATTATAATTGCTGTTGTTGGATTTTTGGTTTCCTTTTTTTATCCCCGTATTAATAGCGCGTTTATTGTTCTGGGTGGAGCGCTGTTAGGGTATATTTTAACATTTGTGTGGTAAACTCTTTTCATCCCTTCCTGTTTCTCTTCCAAATAACTACGTCATTCAAAAATATTCCACGTATCGCGGTAATTAAGCTATTTTTCGCGCGGTTCCAATCGTAACCGGTAAGCCTGAATCTTGGCTGGCTGCTCGGGTGAAAGGGTGAAATATACCTTCAAATCAGCTTTCTCCCCATTCAGCGTAAACGTTCCCCGCAGGTTATTTTCCGCGATAACAGGAGAACTCCGGAGAATTTTCCCCGCAGCCTGGAAAACTGATTTGGCTTCTTTCCGTAAGCTGTCAACCTGGTAATCGAAGAAGAAGTTTTCTGCAAAGATGGGCGATTGTTCAGCATTTTTCCAATCCGGCAACAAAGCAGTAAGTTCCTTTTGACGTTGCTGCAGGATCGGAGATGGTGGAATGGTTCGTGGTTGCAGTGCTGCTTTCTTAACCAGCAGGTCGAGCGATTGAATATTCAAGGTTGTGGCTGGCGCATAGGTCTGGTTGATGAAACTTACAATGCCGATTCCATAATCAGGCAGGATGCTCCAGTTGCTGCCAAAACCAGGTAATCCGCCACTATGCCCCACTGTTATACGGCCCTCGCAATCCTTGCTCCAGCGAAGTCCGTAGCCATAACCGGCTGCAGTTGGACAGATTCTTCCATCCGGGTATTTGTAATTGGGATTCAGTCCAGCAAAATTCCAGGGTTGCTGCATTTCTCGCAAAGAACTTCTTTGAAGCGGACTGTTATCGGATCCATTTCTGGCCGGCCAGGCACTTAGCATGAAGTTCATATACCGTGAAAAATCTTCTGCGGTAGTAAGGATGCCGCCCATGATGCCATATGCACCATCGTGTTCCATCGGTTGTGCTTCCCAGCTGGAATTCAGCCAACGGTATCCAATTGCCAGTGTACTATCGGGTACAGCACTGTATTCCCAATAGGTATGGTGCATGCCGAGTGGTTTCCAGATATATTCTTCAATGTATTCCTGGTAGGACATGCCGGATACTTTTTTGATGATCGCACCCAGCATGGCAAATCCCATATTACTGTATTCATAAGCGGTACCCGGACTTGTAGAAAAGGATATCCCTCTTTTGAACATGGCGTGCATGCTGTCTTCTGAGATATCCAGCTGACGGTCGCCCCATGGATTATCTTCCGGAAATCCGGCTGCATGTGTCAGTAGGTGCCGGATGGTGATCGGTGGTGCATCGGTGGTAGGATACTGTATGTCAGATAGTTCCGGTATATAAAGCTGCGCCGGTTCATCGAGCTGCAGTTTGCCCTGGTCGCGTAATTGAAGAATAGCTACTCCTGCGAAACTTTTCGACATGGATGCAATACGGAAAACAGAACCGGGTTTAACCGGATTTCCCATCTCCCGGTTAGCCATACCCGAAGTTTTCAAATGCACCAGTTTCCCATTTGCAACAATGCCATAGATGTATCCTGGCTGGTTGTTTTTGGTAGCAAAATCTGTAAAAAGCTGATCTGTCTCTTTTATTGCATTTTTCCAGGCGTTGGAATTGATATCAACGGATTGAGCCTGTACGAACACTGTTATAAATGAGCAGATAAAGAGGTGAATGATTTTTTTATACATAAATGATCAGGATGTAGGGATGAATTCAACTTCCAGGCAGGCACCACGTGCATTGGCTTCACTTACCACCTGCGGGATACCGTTAATGATATCCAGGGATGGACGGTGAATATGCCCGGCTATGACACCCAGCACATTGGGTGCATTGAATACCGTATGATGAAAATCCATCGTTGCTTTTGTATGACCTGTTTCGGGCCATCGTTCGCGGCGTTCCAATTCGAAATTTTTATCAGATTTGGCATTCCATTCCGGATGGCCGCAACCAAAACCGACGGACCTGCCCGGTGCATAGAGAGGAATATGAACCATCAGCACAACAGGTTGCCCGTATTGCAGCTGCTGTTTGAAAAACTGCAACTGCTCTGTTGTAATCTGGTAATTGGAATTATCGAGGATTACAATTCGCACACCCTGCAATTCCGTTACCTGCATCAAGGGGTTCTGTTGCTGGTAGAGCGGGAGTAAGCGCTTTTGAATCCATTCGCTTCGTAAACCTGATAAACTGACGGGCATGCCTTCATAATGCCAGTCGTGATTGCCAGCCGTATATACATATGGCAATCCAGCCGTTTTCATCTTATCCAGCACAAAATCAACAGCTGCTTCTGATGGAAAGCTGACAATATCACCGATTAGGGCAACCAGTGCCGCTTTTTTTTCGGCCGCGAGGTTGAGCGCGGCAGCCAGGCTTTTTTCTGGGTTGGTGGCTTCCCCGGTAAGGTAATGCTGGGTTTGATTATAGGCTTTGGCCATTCGGCCACTGTAGGATTGGTAGGGAATACCGCGGTCGTCGTCCCGAAATAAATGAGTGTCAGCGATCACGATGGTTTGAAATGCCTGTTTGATACCCGGATGATAAAACCGGAGGCGCGTGCCATCCAGCGAAAAACTGCCTTTTCTTTTGGATTGCAAGGTTGCAGGCGGTTGCGCCCATCCTGGTAGGGAGGTTCCCAGGGTGGAAGCACCCACTAGTTGGATCCAGTCTCTTCTTTTCATAAATCAGGAAGCTTTCTCCCTAAGCTACTGAAAAAACTGCTGGTAGGTGGCGGTGCTGTAATCACGCGCACCTTCAATACGGTCAATGAGTTCACCGTTTTCATTGAAGATAAACGTGGTTGGAATACCCGAAACTTCAAAAACAGGGGGCAGCGCCTGATCGGTAAAATACACAGGCGACTGGATATTATTTTTCAATGCATAGTCAACTCCCTTCTGGCGATCCTTGTCCACATTCAACAACACAATAGTGGCTTTGCCAGGATCCATGGTTTTGTAAAGCGCATCCAGGGAGGGCATTTCCTCGCGACAGGGTGCACACCAGCTAGCCCATAGATTCACCAGGACTTTTTTCCCCTTTAAGGAAGCCAGGTCGAATGGTTCATTTTTAATATTTACCAGTTGCAATGAGGGCAGGGGAGTACCGGCCAGTTTGTTTTTCTGGTTCTGTTCTTCAAAACTGTTGCTGGTTCTCGGTTTCATGGAATTATCGCAACCGGCCAGCAGAAGCCCGGTAATTAGCAACGCAAAGGATACCTGTTTCATGGCCTGAAAATTACCAAATGATTTCATTTCCTTATCCAATTAAGCTGTTAAAGATGGAATACTCCGAAAAATCCACAGATTGTGTCCAGGTTAGCTCTCAACTAAAGCGATTGTTATGAAAAAAGGCGCACTGCTGTTTTGTATTTTATTGCTCCTGACGGGTCCCTTTGCAATGGCACAGGTCAATCTCCAGGCGGGCGAACTAGCACTGAAGCTGGATGAAAAGGGATTTCTGACTGCCATCACGCATTTGCCGAATCAGCAAAATTATCTCGCCACAGATACGATTGCTCCTCTTATGCAATTGGTTATTGGGGATAAAAAATACCTGCCAGCCAAAGCGACCTGGAATAAGGCTAGTCAGACCATTCGGTTATCCTATCCGGATATTAAAGGGCAGGCGGATATTAAAGTAAGCTTCCGGTCTACCCACCTTGTATTTGAATTGGTACGGGCAGAGCCTAAACAATTGCTGGATGCGGTGATCTGGGGTCCTTTTCCAACTACTATTACGAAACTGGTTGGAGAAGTGATTGGGGTAGTGCGCGATGACCAGGTAGCCATTGGCATACAGGTATTGAATCCTAAAACACTTGGAGGAAATTATCCCAATAAAGAAGGTGCTACCTGGGAAAGAGGCATTGCCGCCAGTAAATATACCTGGGGCAGTACCATGCAAGCGTATAGCATCAATCGTGATAAAAACCGAACCGTGGATGCCTGGGGAGGTGTTCAGAAAAACATGCCGGTTCCTGCGTTGAATGGAGAGTCGGTAAATGGAAGCAAGCTGGCTTTTTTCAGTTGTGCGGAGCCGGCAACCCTTGACCGGCTGGGTGCCATTGAACTGGCAGAGGGCTTACCTCATCCTACGATCAATGGAGTTTGGTTCAAAAAGTCGCCTTATTTTGGAAAATCCTACCTGATTTCCTCGTTCGGGGAGAAAGATGTGGCTGAGATGATTGCGTATACCAAAAGAGCGGGACTGATCTCGCTCTATCATGAAGGGCCGTTCCGTACCTGGGGACATTTTGAGTTGGATAGTACCCAATTCCCCAATGGAAGAAAAGGGTTGAAGGAAAGTGCCGCAAAAGCAAAAGCAGCGGGTTTATTTTTTGGTGTGCATACACTTACCAATTTCATTACCACCAGTGATACTTATGTCACCCCGGTGCCAGATGATCGGTTAAGCGTTACCGGTAGTTCTGTCCTGATTTCGGCTATAGATGCCAGTGAAAAGGAAGTGGTGGTTCAATCTCCCGAATATTTTAGCGCAGAACAAGGGAATGAATTGCATACTGTTAAAATCGGAAAAGAGCTGATCCGCTATCGGGCAGTGACCAAAGAAGCCCCCTACCGTTTGCTGGATTGCCAGCGGGGCGCTTTTGGAACAAAACCGGCAGCACATGCTGCGGGTTCAGTGGTAGGTAAATTATTTGATCATGGGTATAAAGTATTCTTTCCTGATTTCAATATGCAGCGGGAACTTGCATCCAATATTGCGCAACTGATGAATGAAACCGGTGTGAATCACCTGGATTTTGACGGACATGAAGGCGCATTGGCATCCGGCCAGGGTGATTATGCGCTGGAAATTTTTGCAAAGGATGTGTACGACCAGGTGAAACATGATTTTATTGCCGGCACCAGTCTCAGCAAAACCTTTTACTGGCATATCGGTTCCTATTATAACTGGGGTGAACCCTGGTATGGTGGATTTAAGGAAAGCATGCAACAGTACCGGATCGATAACCAGGGATTGTTTCATCGTAACCTGATGCCACCGATGCTAGGTTGGTATTTGCTTACGGCCAGTACTACACTGCCGGAAATGGAATGGATGCTGGCCAGGGCCGCTGGATATGGAGCAGGGTTTGCGATGGTGGCAAGACCAGATGCGCTTCGAAAAAATCCTAGATCCGGCCTTTTACTGGATGCTATCCGCGAATGGGAAGCTGCCAGGAATTCAGGTGCATTTAATGCGGATCAGCAAGCGCGTTTGAAAAATACGCAACTGGCATTTCACCTGGATAAAATAGCAGAAGGCAAGTGGAAATTATTTCAATATGAACAATCTCCTTTGTTCAAACGGGAGCATTTTATTCGTCAGCCAGGTGAACCAACGCATAGCCTGTTTGAATTCAGCCAGCAATGGAAAGAACAACCACTTCAGTTCCGGATGAATGCCGAAGGAAAGGAAGGAAAAATCGGCAAGATCAGTCTGCAGGTGGATGATTATTACGAATTCAGCCTGCCGGTAGAACTGTTAGCAGGAGAGTCCCTGGTTACAGAAGGCAAACGGCAGGTACAGGTTTACGATGCAAAAGGAAATCACCGGCAGACGCTGACACTTGATCGGGACCTGCCGGAAATGGTACCGGGTAAACATAAAATCACGGTGGATTGCCAGTTCGACGGAGATGAAAAACCGATTCTCTATTTCCAGGTTAGCGGTCTGAGCAAAGAGGAAACGGTTACAGGTGCTCCGAGCCGATAATCGTCCAGTCTTTTTCCGCCATCCCTTTTGCAAGCCAGCGATCCATTTCGGTTGCGCATGCGGGTAAGATAGCGAGCTGTTTGCCGGCTGCTTCGGCAACTTCCAGCATCAGACGCGCATCTTTCCGGCTCATTTGCAATTCCCAGGAAGGCTGGTCGTATTTTCCACTAAGCATACGGGTTAGTCGCGCAGGAGCAGTGGCGCCTGCATTCCAGTTCTCAAATAAGTTGGTAATGTCTTCATTAGGCACACCCATTGATTTGGCAACGCCCAGCATATCGGCAATGCCGGTGGTCATGGTTATGAGAAAAGAGTTGCCCATTAGTTTGATGGCAGCAGCGCGACCCGTATTGGTTCCATACTGTAAGACCTTTCCTGTCATTGGACGAATCATCGGAAGTACCTGGCCCAGAATGGGTGCTGCTTCGGAAATCAGCATATACCCAGTGCTTTCGAGTGCATTCGCGGGACCCATGAATACCGGTACGTGAACATAGTGGATGCCTTTTGCTGCCCAGTTTCTTGTGCGATCGATGGCACCCTGCATGGAGGTGGTGGTATGATCCAGGATGAAACAACCTTTTTCAAGTGCCGGTTCAGCGGCTGCTAATACACTGTCCACAGATGCATCATCAGAAAGCGTGAGGTGGATCCGTTGGATGCCGGTAACGGCTTGCCGTATATCCTGGATGGCTTTTGCTCCGGCAGATTCAAGAGCTACCGCTTTTTCATGCGTACGATTCCAGACCTGTACGGTATTGCCTTGTTGCAGGAGCGCTTTGGTAAAGTTGGAGCCAAGCAACCCCATTCCTATAAATGTGATCATTTGATTTCATTTGAACTGCTAAGGTCCGAAATCCGGGTCAATACGAACTAAATACTGATCTTTGCGCCCAAAATTGCCCTTATGAGAGTTGCGATCAATGGAATGGGCAGGATTGGCCGGTTGTTGTTCCGGCGCCTGCTGAACCAGGAAGGTATTGAGCTGGTAGCGGTAAACGATGTGATGCCGGTTGATAACCTGGTGTACCTTTTAAAATACGATTCTCTTTATGGGCCATTGCATAAGGCAATCAGTCGGGGAGATGGATTGATAACTGTTGAGGGTAAAACCGTTCATGCTTTCCAGGAAGAAGATCCCCTGCGCCTTGACTGGAAGGGGCTGGGCATTGATATGGTTCTGGAATGTTCAGGACGGTTTAGCAGCAGGGCTGGTGCAGAAAAACACCTGAAAGCCGGAGCAAGAAAAGTATTACTGTCAACCACCGGTTCAGAAGATATTCCCTTACTGATTTTTGGTTTCAATCAGCATCAACTGGATGCCAGTGTTGATATCGTTTCTCCAGGTGGATGTATGACCAATTGCAGTACGCATATCCTGTACCTGATGCAGTCCATTGGAATAGAATCCGCACACTTTAATATTCTGCATTCCTATACTTCCCGACAGGAGCTGGTGGATACCGCGCATCCGCAGTTCAGGCGGGGGCGTGCAGCGGCTGAGTCCATCATCCCGGTAGAAATTGACCTGGTAAAATCGCTGGACAGACTGTTTCCTTTGAAAGGTCAACTGGCAGCCATGTCGATCCGTGTGCCGGTTACCAATGGGGCATTGACAGATGTTACACTTCAAATGAAGGAAGAAGTGAGCAGGGAGCAGGTAAATGCCATCTTCAAAAAAGCCGCTGAAAGCAATTATGCATCGGTGTTAGATTACACAGATGATGAACTGGTTTCGGCTGATATTAAGGGTAATACGCATTCACTGATTATTGATGGAAGTCTTACTTCAGTGGTTGGCAGACAGGTAAAACTGATTGCCTGGTTTGATAACGAATATGGTTATACAAGCCGCATGCTCGACTGGCTGCACTACTGGAAAGCAATGCTATAAATGGATTGGATTACTAATCTGCTTGTTTTTTTGCTGTTCCTCCTGTTGTCCGGACTAACAGTTAAAGCCCGGTTGCTGAATAAACCGGCAGCCGCTTCGGGTGCTTTACTTGCCTGGCTGATCTGGCTGGGAACAGGAATGACTGGTGTACTATCATTGGCGCTGTTTTTTATATGCGGGGCAGGAGCAACACGCTGGAAAAAGAAAGTTAAACGGCAATGGATATCCGAAAATCAGAAGAATAAAACCGATCGAAAAGCCAGCCAGGTTTGGGCCAACGGAGGTATGGCAGGTCTTGGTGCGGTACTAGCAATCTTGTTTCCGGAATGGAAGGAGGAAGGATTGTTAATAGTAGTTGCGGTACTCGCTGCTGCCTGTTCTGATACGCTTTCCTCAGAACTTGGAACCCTGTATGGAAGTCGTTTTTTCAATTGCCTGACAGGGAAGCCCGATCAACGGGGAGCTGATGGAGTGGTGAGTTTGGAAGGCTTTGTGTTCGGTATTATTGGAAGTGTGCTGATTGCACTTGTTTATGGTTTTATGTATTCATTTGGCTGGCAGTTTGCCGGGATTGTACTGGCCGGATTATTGGGTAATCTTTCAGACTCTTTCTTCGGTGCAGCCTTACAGCGCAAAGGGGTGTTAAACAACGACTGGGTGAATGTGCTGAATACCATTATCGCGGCGATTTCCATGATTCTTCTTAGTATTGCTTTCAGTTAAAATCCAAAAAAATGAAAAAGATCACACTGGTAGCTTTAACGGTTTTGGTACTGGGGGCTGGATGCGAAAGCACCCAACAGATATTAGGTGGATTACCAACGGGAACCGAAACCAATACGGCACAGATTGCTGCAGGATTAAAAGAAGCATTAAGCGTTGGAGCAGCCAATAGTACCAGTCGCCTTAGTGCAGTTAATGGATTTTTCTCCAATGCTGCATTGAAAATTCTGATGCCGCCCGAAGCGCAGAAAGTTGAATCTACCTTGCGGAATATCGGTCTGGGTTCTGTTGTCGATAAAGCCATCCAGTCGATGAACAGGGGGGCGGAGGAAGCATCCAAATCAGCTCTTCCCATTTTTAAAAATGCTATCCAGCAAATGACCATTACTGATGCTGTCGGCATTTTAAAAGGAGGGGATTTTGCAGCAACGAATTATTTCAAAGAGAAAACGAATCTTGCCTTAACGGATGCCTTTCGCCCCGTTATTGAATCCTCTTTAAAGCAAGTAGATGCCACCAAGTACTGGAACGATGTGTTTTCAGCTTACAATAAAGTTTCCCGTACACCTGTCAATACCGACTTAACGGCCTATGTAACCGAAAAAGCGATTGCAGGTATTTTTCATGAGCTGGCGTTGGAGGAACAGAAGATCCGGAAGGATCCTGCCGCACGCGTTACCGAATTATTAAAAAAGGTATTCGCACAGCAATAAGGGTTACATATACTCCCAGGCACTTTGGTAGGCTTTGCGTTGTTCCGCCAGTTCAATAAGTTCGCTGTAAAAGGCATGTTGGGCGAGGGTGCTGCTATCGCCAATGATAACCAGCTTTTTCTTTGCTCTTGTCATAGCCACATTCATGCGTCGTATTTCAGAAAGAAATCCAATCCGGCTGTCTGGATTGGAACGGGTCATACTAATGAGTATAATATCGCGTTCCTGTCCCTGGAAGCTATCCACGGTATTGATGGATAATTGCTGAATAAAAGGAACTGAACCGGCGTTTTCAACAGCCTGCCGGATGGCTTCCAATTGTTCTTTATAAGGCGCAATGATCCCGATACTGAGGTCTTTCGCAGGTATGCTGGCATCCGTTACTTCCTTCCAGTACCGGATGAAATAGTTTACCAGGAAGGCGGCCTCTTCCGGGTTGCTGGTACTGGTGCCTACCTGTTTCTCTTCAAAACCGCAACCGGCTGTATCAATGAATAGAAACGGAGCATCGCCCGGAAAAATGGTATGGTCTGCTACGAGCGCATCCGCTAACAGTTTACCTTCATAAAATTTCCGGTTGGAGAATTCCATGATACCAACATTCATCCGGTACTGAGTAGTTAACATGGTAACGGTCTCGGGCAACCGCTGCACCAGTTTTTCAAAGAGTGATGTGGAGAGTCCAGCTGCTGCCGCTCCCTGGCTTTTTACAGTTGGTGTCAGTTGTTGATGGTCTCCTGCCAGCACCAGTTTCCTGGTTTTCAGGATAGGAATCCAGGCTGCGGGTTCCAGTGCCTGTGTAGCTTCATCCATGATAACTACAGCATACCGCAGATCGGCAATGGTGTAATGGGCGGCACCCACCAGCGTGGTTGTTATCACCTGAGATTTTTCAATGATATCGCGGGTCATGTATTCCATGGTGTTATCCACTTCCTTCATGATGGCCCGGGCTTCTTTAAATAATGCTTTTCGTTGTTCCCATTCTGCTTTGCCGAAACTCCTTTTATACTTGTGCGCCATGGTTCGGTATTCATCCGCCTGTTTTTTCATTCGCCGGATTTCTTTCATGCGGGGATGAGTTGACAGTTTTTCATCCAGTGTCAGTGCCTGCAACTTTTCTGATACTCTAACGGGATTGCCTATTCGAAGAACAGAGCATCCGGCATCTGCAGCTTTCTCGCTTAACAGATCAACTGCTGCATTGCTGGGCGCAACCACCAGCAGTGGGCCCTTTTCAGTTAGGCAGAGTGTTTTAATGGCTTCAATCAGGGTAGTGGTTTTGCCAGTGCCAGGCGGGCCATGAACAATGGCCAGGTCCTGGGCATCTATAATCTTCCTTACAGCCGCCTGCTGGCTTGCATTCAGAGCGGCACTGGTGAAACTGGATGGTTCTCTCCTCCAGGTGGGAGTTTCTTCCCCTGTCAGAATCCGGATTAGTCTGCCTTCTTCCCTTTTGTCTTTTAAGGAGTCTGCCAGCTGAAGGGCTTTTCGCATTTCCTCGTAGCTGTTGTCGTCAAATGCCAGGTCAATTCCCAGTTTGCCATCATCGGCCCAATCGGGAAGTTCTTCAGTGCGAAAATTGATTTTCAGCGTATTACCCGAAACATGCGTGATAATGCCTTCCAGGCGGTTAACATCCGGCTGGTGTTGAGAGAAGAGGGTGGCAGCGCCACCAAACCGGAATAAATGGGGAATTTCGGTATGTGTGGTGCGTTCAAACTGCACGGTAAGGTAATCTCCTTTACCCAATTCGGTATCTCTTATGGCCACAGGATACCAGCTGTATCCGTTGGCTCTTCGGTCCTGAACAGAACTGCGGCGAACCTGTTCATCAAAGTTTAGCTTATCTTCCTGCCATTCCTGTTTTAGTGCCAGGGCCAGTTGCCTGAAATAATCCATTGGGCAAAATAATGAAAAAATAACCTGTATAAGCGCTTGTCTTTCTTGCTCTATCAGGTTATATTGCAGTAAACCTGCCCCAGAACTAACTTGCATGGAATCCCTGCGACCTAAACTTCCTATTGTTATAGGATTGGCATTTTTGCTGATTCTTTTCAAGCTTCCGGCATACAGTCAGTTGAAGGCGGATTTTACTATTGATAAGCCTGGTGGATGTGCACCACATGCCGTGGGTTTTACCAATACCTCCACCGGAACTACTGCATCCACCACCTATTCCTGGACCTTTGGAAACGGGAACAGTTCCACACTGAAAAATCCAGGTGCCACGTACAATGAAGAAAAAATTTATACGGTAACACTGACCGCCCGTGACGGAAACCAGACTTCCACCAAAACATTGGAAGTGACCGTATACAAAAAGCCCGAAGTTAATTTTGAAGCAAATGTTCTAAAAGGTTGTGCTCCGTTCCCTGTTGAGCTAACCAGTAATTCCACAGCCGGAGATGGTACGATTACCAGTTATTTCTGGGATTTTGGAGATGGTGGTTTGCAGCAGGGTGCAACTCTTCAAAAAGTTGCCCATACTTACCAGTCGGCACAGAAAGCTTCTGTTAGTCTTACTGTAAGGAATAGTTTTGGTTGTTTTCGTACGCTTGAAAAAACGGCCCTTGTTGAAATTCTGGAACCCATTTCTGCCGCATTTAATGTGCCTGAAGCATCTGTTTGTAAAGAGTCGGATCCGGTTTCATTCATCAATACAAGCAACGGTCCGGGTACGCTTACCTATAGCTGGGATTTTGGAGATGGTGCTGGTTCTGCCACAGGATCTCCTACCCATACCTACGGTAAAAAGGGACAATATAAAGCACAGTTGACGGTAAAAAATGAGCTGGGATGTTCAGCTACCAGTGCTCCCATTACGATCCGGGTTGCAGACTTCACAGCCGATTTTAAACTTCCGGATCTGATATGTAACAGTAGCGTGATTGAATTACAGAATACGAGCAGTCCAACCCCTGATTATGTAAGCTGGTCAGCAGATGATGGAAGCGCTGCCTATTCAACAGGAAATTCACCTGTACAGTTTGTATTCAATCAGTCTGGTATACGGAAGCTATCCATGACAGCCAATTTTGGAGCCTGTTCCCAAACAGTAACCAAAGATGTGGAAGTGAAAACAGGTCCCGATTTGCAAGGGTTTGTGGTGGATTTTGGTTCTGCCTGCGGAGCTCCGGCAACAGTACGTTTCAGAGACACTTCTGAAACTGCTGTTAAATGGAGATGGGCAGTGGATAATGGTAATTCATTTTCAACTGCAAAAGAAGGGTCTTATACTTTTTCAAGCAACCGCTCCTACCTGATCGGCTTGCAGGTTGAAAATGCCTTAGGGTGTGTATCATCGGTTCAGCGGTATATTGATGTTTACAAACCAAGTGTTTCAATAAATCTGTTATCCGGCGCATTATCAGGATGTATCAATCTGACAAATAAATTCGGTACCAATTCATCTGAGGAAATCGATACATATGCCTGGGATTTCGGCGATGGTGGCAGTTCCTCCGATTCGGAACCAACACATACTTTTACCAAAGAAGGAGTTTTTAATGTAAAGCTGAATTATACTACTAAATCAGGTTGTAAAGGAACTGAAACCATTCAAATTCTGATCAACCGGCAACCAGCAGCTGATTTCACTACTGATACGTTAATCATCTGCGGAAATTCGCCGGTATTGTTTGAAAATTTGACTACGGGTACAGTTACCCGTTATATATGGGATTTTGGTGGAGACTATGGACCTACTTCTTTTACTGGGATCAATGCTATTCACCAGTTTCAAACGGAAGGTGTTTATTCCATTCAGTTAATTGCTGTCAATGGAAACTGCGCAGACACCATTCGGAAAGAAAATTATATAGAAATTAAAAAGGGTTTCCCCGATATCAGCTTTTTTACCAATAGCTGCGAGAATACCCGAGGAGAAGTGACCCTTTACCAGAATAGCCGGGATGCAGAAACTTATACCTGGGATTTTGGAGATGGTTCTGTGCCGGTTCAATGGACAAGTGGCCTGGAGTCTATCCGTCATACCTACACGAAAACAGGTGCTTATAAAGTCAGGCTCACCATCACCAATGGCAGTTGTACGGTGAGTGATTCCGTGGAAACGGCAGTATTACTTAAACAGCAGCCGGTTTTGAGTTCAGTTACCAAAGAACTTTGTTCCAACGACGCAATTGATATTAAAATAGACGGATTGGAAGGCAACCCCCGGCCATCTGCCTGGAGTAATAGTTCGCACTACCTGATTGTGGAAGGACAATACCAGGATGGCAGCCGCCTGGAGGGATTTAGTGAGCAACTGGTTCCTAACTGGACTACTGTTTACAGCGCCAGGTACCGCAACCTTGATCCGGCTAAAAAGGGTATCAAAATGATCCTTCAGTCGCATTTCTTCGGATGTTATGATACCACCAATTTATTGCCGCTGGTGATAAAAGGTCCAATTGCCGACTTTGAAATGGCGAAGGATTTTTATTGTTTCAAAGATTCGGTTCAGTTGGTAGATAGATCTGTTGGGCAAAACAATGTTCCAATTGTGAAATGGGAATGGACATTTGGTGATGGTCAGTCAATTACCCGTAACAATGCGGATCCGGTTAAACATCTCTATGAAAATCCCCAACCTTATTATGCACGCCTGAAAGTTACGGATGCAGAGGGTTGCTTTCATGTTACGGGAGAGTATGCTAAACAGGTGCTGGTTTATGGCCCGAAAGCAAGTTTTGATTTCAGTCCGCAGCGGGTGATTCCTCAAAACACCGTAAGCTTTTTCAGTACCTCCAATGTGTATCCATACAATCCGGTGGATTATCGGTGGCGCTTCCAGGATGGTGCTAACAACCAGGGGGCATTTGTCAGCAAATATTACCCCCGTGTTACGAATGATACCGTACGTATGATCGCACGCGACCTGGTTACCGGTTGCCGTGATACAGCCTACAAAGTAGTTGTCGTAAAAGACGTTTCCGCCGGATTTACCTATACTACCTCCTATATCAATAACAATAGTTGTCCGCCTGTAGTAGCAAGTTTTATCAATACCTCCGACAACTACCAATATATACGCTGGGATTTCGGGAATGGCAGAAGTGCCGGTAATCAGAACAATGTATCCAGTACCTATGAGTTGCCGGGCGTTTATACGGTAACCTTGTATGCATACGGATTTAATAATTCAGTAGACTCACTAAAAGTGCCTATTGAGATCAAGGGACCTTATGCGATTTTATCTGCCGATACCATTTTTGGATGCCAGGATCTTTCTGTTCAACTGAGTGCTGTTGTAAGAAATGCCAGTTCATTCACCTGGGATTTTGGTGATGGTACACTTCTGCAAACGACCGATACATTTGCCGTGCATAGGTATTTAAGTCCGGGTATTTATCAGCCTGCTCTCATTATGAAAGATTCATCCGGTTGTGCCGGAACATCCCGGATTAATGATAAAATAATTATTGATCAGCTTAAAACAACCGCAAAAGCGGAGCCAGCCCTGGTATGTGATTCCGGATTTGTTCAGTTGGATCCGACCACCATCAGCCTCGCAGCAACAGAACTTGGATTACCATTAACCTACCGCTGGCAATCTGGAAATGGTCAGAGCAGCAATGAAGAAAAACCATCTTTTTATTTTAATCGGCCTGGAGCGTATATCGCAACAATTGAAATTGTTTCACCCTTTGGCTGTACAGCCAACTCTGAAGTGGATATAAACGTCAACAGGGTTACGCAGGCAGCCATTGCTGGTCCGCAGGCAGTGTGCGAAAATGCGGAAGTGGCATTCGCCGGCAGTGCCGACAGGGAAGGGGATCTGGAATGGTCATGGACGCTTGGAAATGGAGCTGTGGCATCGCAGCCGGCACCCGGAATCATTCGGTATGAAAGGGCGGGCATTTATCCGGTTCAATTGATTGTTGCGCATAATGGTTGCCGTGATACTGTCAACTGGAATTTAACAGTGCATCCGAATCCGGTACCCGCGCTAACTCCAAAAGATCCTGTTTTGTGTTTGGGTAATAGTGTGCAGTTGTCTGTACGGGATGGGGTTCAGTACCAATGGAAGCCTGCTGAAGGGATAGCCAACCTCAACATTCCGAATCCATTTATTTCGCCTACAGTTAGCACCAGCTATAAGGTAACTGTAATCAATCAGTTTGGATGTGTTAGTATGGATTCAACCACTGTTACGGTAGCCCAGCCGATACAGTTGCAGGTTGCAGCCGATACAGCTGTTTGTCGGGGATTTTCTGTTAACCTTCCGGTAAGTGGTGCTTCCAGCTATCAATGGATTAGTGGTGAAGGATTGAGTTCATCAACCAGTCCGAATCCAATTGCAAGTCCGGTTACTGATACCCGTTATAGAGTAGTAGGTTATGATGCTTACAATTGCTTCACAGATACTGCTGAGGTATTGGTTATGGTGAGGGAACTGCCAACTGTAGATGCTGGTAATGATATTCGCCTTGCAACCGGGGACCAGGTACAATTAAAACCAATCTATAGTGCTGATGTGGTTAGTTATAGCTGGTCGCCCCGCTGGTTTGTAAGTTGTGCTTCCTGCCCGGAACCACTTGCATTTCCGAGAGACAATGCACCCATCACTATTACGGTACAGAACCAATATGGTTGTGTTGCTACTGATGCGGTCGGGTTCCAGCTCGAATGTGCTGAGAACGTTTCCATACCGAATGCCTTCACTCCCAATAACGATGGTAAAAATGACCGGTTTAACCTAATGGGTAAGGGGATCAGGGAGGTTAAAAGCCTGCGGATTTACAGCCGTTTGGGGGATGTGATCTTTGAGCGGAAAAACTTCCAGATTCGTGAACGCCAGGCAGGATGGGATGGCACCATTTCCGGCAATCCCGCTGCAGCAGGCACCTATGTTTATTTTGCTGAATTCATTTGCGATACCGGTGAATTATTTACTCGCAAGGGTACCGTCATAGTAGTCCGCTAAGTTTGATTTGCCTTCAAAAAATACCTGTGTGGCCATCAGTTTTTTGACATGATGCCTTGTCTCTTTTGGGAGGTATTGTTGAAGATCCCAATAGTTATTGGAGCCGGCTTTTTTAATGGCTTTAAAAACGGGACCGGGACCACAATTATACGCGGCAATCGCGAGTGACCAATCGTTAAAGGTTCTGTATAAATCGCGCAGATAAAGAGCGGCTGCTTTTGTACTTTTCTGCAGGTGTAAACGTTCGTCAATGGTAGAGTCAACACGAAGGCCAAGATCCATTGCAGTTGATGGCATCAGTTGCCAAACACCAACCGCACCAACTCTTGATGTAGCGGAACTTTTCATTTCCGATTCAACAATGGCGAGGTATTTTAATTCTCCGGGTAGTTTATAAGACGTAAAAATCTTATCAATTAATTTGAGCTTGGCTTTTTCTGTTTTTTGAATTTTAGTGAAAAGCTCCGACTGCATTTTATTGTAATTGCTAATATACAGTTGCAGTCCATAATGATGAGAATAGGTCTCGGGTTCAAATACATTGAAGGCGCTCAGACTGCGGGTTGCAGCTTCTGCCTGTACATTTCGCGAACGCATGGAATTGCGAGCAGATGCACTTATGAACACGAACAAAAAAAGAACCAAAATGAGTTTCAGCGATTGAGATCTTAACATACGGGTACATTAAAGATGAACAATGCCGACCCAGGCTTATGGATAATAATAATCAGAACTGGAAAATCACAGGAAGATTGGATGAGTGAATCAGGAGACCGGGGGGCGGACGAGTTTAGGTTTTTCAATTGTCCGGTAGCCTGACCAAGTAAGATGGTGCAAAAATAGTGCAGCGAAACCGCCGATGCAAGGTTTATGTACTTAGGGAAACTACGATGCGTATCAAAAAGCTTCTGTATAACTTATATATTTTCATTGTAATCAATCAATTAGGGCTGTGTATGGCTGTGGATAAGTTAATTGTTAAAATGTAGTATCATTACGCCTTAATTCATTCCATTGCCTGTAAAAGTCATTTTAGCATTTGCGGCTGTTTACCTGATCTGGGGTTCTACCTACCTCGCTGCACAGTTTGGGTTGGCTACTATTCCTCCATACCTGATGGGTGCGATGCGTTTTGCAATAGCGGGACTTATCCTGCTTGCCTGGTCTTTTTTTAATAAAAAACCAATGCCCGGGAAAAGAGCGATAATCGTAAACAGTGTGGGAGGTATATTGATGCTGGTTGGTGGTAGTGGTTCGGTATTATGGTCGCAGCAATACCTGGGTTCAGGATTAGCTGCCATCCTGGTTGCCTCCCTGCCAATCTGGTTTGTCTTACTGGATCGAAAACAATGGTCTTACTATTTCGGTGATAAGCGGGTGATCATGGGTGTTATACTCGGTTTTATAGGCATACTCTTGTTATTCGGAGCGGGCGTAAGAAATGGCTTGCAGGCAGAAAAAGGCTGGATGCAGGTTATCGGGATCGGGGTGATTTTGCTCGGTTGTATAGCCTGGACGATCGGATCCTTGTATGTGAAATATAAAGCTGTTCAAGTGGATGTGGCTACCAGTGCGGGAATTCAATTATTCTCAGCCGGTTTGTTTTCACTAATTCCCAGTTTTATGACTGGTGAGTGGAACGGATTCGAATGGAGCCAGGTAAGTACCGGCGGATGGCTGTCCTTATTATATTTAACCATTCCTGGTTCAGTGATCGCCTTTATGAGTTATATCTATTTGCTGGCTGTGCGTCCGGCTGCACAGGCAGGCACCTATGCCTATGTAAATCCGGTTATCGCAGTTTTGCTGGGAGTGCTTTTTGCGCATGAAACAGTAAGTGGCTGGCAAGTGCTTGGCCTGATCACCATCCTGCTGAGTGTACTGATGATTAACTGGTCCAATTATAAAAAATAGCAGGTATTTTTGAGCAGTATGACAGGCAGTAATCCATATGAAATTCGAACAATAGCGGTTACCCGTTACGTTACTCCCTTGCGTGAAGGAGGATCCTTGCCTGCAATTGCAGAGGGAGATGATGGTTTTTTATACGTGTTGAAATTCAGGGGAGCCGGGCAGGGAACAAAAGCATTGATTGCAGAATTAATTGGTGGAATGATTGCCAAGCTATTGGAACTGAAAGTGCCGGAGCTGGTATATGCAACTATAGATGAAGCATTTGGCAGAACAGAACCCGATGAAGAGATCCAGGATCTGCTGAAAGCCAGCGTTGGATTAAATATCGGCGTTCATTACTTATCCGGTTCTATCACCTATGATCCGAATGTTATTCAACCAGATCCTCAAATCGCTTCCAGGATCGTGTGGATGGATGCCTTCCTGACCAATGTGGATCGCACTTGCCGGAATACCAATATGCTAATGTGGTACAAGGAATTGTGGGTGATTGATCATGGAGCCTGTTTGTATTTCCACCACAGCTGGGACGATTGGGAAGCGCAGAGTTTGAAACCTTTTGCTGCGATCAAAGATCATGTGCTCCTGCCTTTTGCAAATGAACTGAATGCGGCAGACCAATGGGCAAGGGAAAAAATTGATAAATCAGTACTTGATGCCATCGTTGAGCTCATCCCGGATGACTGGTTATCTGCTGATAGCAAGCTGAGTTTTGATGAACAGCGGACTGTTTATAAAACCTTTTTGTGGAATCGGTTTACTCATTCTTCCATCTTTTTAAACCAGGCGATCGATGCAAGGAAAGCGCTTATTTGAATACGCCGTTTTGCGGGTGGTGCCCAGGGTGGAGCGGGAGGAATTCTGCAATATAGGGGTAGTGCTATACAGCAGGGAAGCCCGGTTTCTTCAGTGTAAATTTCACCTGGATGAGCTACGCCTGAAAGCACTGTTTGAAGCGCTTGATATTGAAGAACTAAAACAGTACCTGGAATCCTTTGAACGTATCTGCAATGGTAGTAAACAAGGAGGACAAATTGCACAACTGGATCAGCCCAGCCGCTTTCGCTGGTTGACAGCTACCAGGAGTACGATCCTGCAAAGTTCAAAAGTGCACCCGGGATTTTGTGAAGAGCCTGGCATCGCACTGCAAAAACTTTTTGAAGAGCTGGTGCTCTGAATTTTATTTTCTTATCTGCCCGTTACCTTCCAAAATCCATTTCTCTGTAACCAGTTTCTCCAACGCAAAAGGGCCACGAGCATGTAATTTTTGAGTGGAGATTCCAATTTCTGCACCCAGGCCAAATTCTTCGCCATCTGTAAAACGGGTGGAAGCATTGGAATAGACGGCCGCAGCATCTACTTCCCGGATAAAACGCGCACATTGTTTTTTGTCTTCTGAAACAATGGCTTCCGAATGTTTGGTAGAATAAGTGTCAATATGTTCCAATGCTTCATCTATTCCATCCACAATTTTAATAGCACATTTCAAACTGAGGAATTCCCTGCCGAAATCTGCTTTGGTAGCCTTGCGGAGAAATGGATATCCCTTTAGCTGTTTGTAAGCAACAGGGTCAGCAAAAATCTCCACTTCAAAAGCAGTGAAGGGTGCCTGTAATGCGTTCAGTACTGCGAGGGCAATGGCTTTATCTAGTAGGATGGTATCCGCAGCGTTACAAACGGATGGCCGGGAGGTCTTTGCATTAACAATAATATCCACCGCTTTTTTAAGATTCGCTTTTTTCTCAATGTATACATGACAAACGCCGGCACCGGTTTCAATCACCGGAACGCGGCTGTGCTGGCGAACAAATTGAATCAGCTGATCCGAACCACGGGGAATCAGCACATCCAGGTAGTTGGTAGCTTCAAAAAGCTGTTGCACCACTTCCCGGTCGGGTGGCAATAAATTCACAAGCGCTGTAGGTAGTCCGTGTGCTTTTAAAACGGAATGGATGAGTTTTACGGCCGCTGCATTGGTGTCAGCAGCCTCACTGCTTCCTTTTAATACTGCTGCATTCCGGCTACGCAAACAAAGCGCTGCGATATCAAAGGTGACATTCGGACGTGATTCATAAATTGCACCAACCACTCCCAATGGAACCGCTATTTTTTTAAGATGGATACCATTGTAGAGTATTCGTTCTTCCAGGACCCGGCCGGTTGGGTCGGGCAATTTTGCTACTTTTCGCATACTCGCGGCTATGTTTTTGATTCGTTGTTCATTCAACAACAGCCGGTCGTTACGCGGATTGTCTTTTGCCTGGCGGGAAAGATCGCCTACATTGGCTTTGAGTAAGGTTGCTTGTTTTTCTTCCAGAGCTTTTGCCATATCCAGTAGCAGCTTCTGGATGGCTGAATTGGAAAGTGCCTGCAGTGTTCTGGCTGCTTTATGGGTTTTTTGCAGTGAGTTGGTTATGTTGATCATGATTAGTCGTTGAATAGTACAATGTCATCCGCATGAGCTGCAATTACATTTTTGCTGACACGATGTGCTTCCATGGAGGCTGCATCCAGTTTCGCCTTGGCAACACCTAAAATAGTGTGATCCTCTTCCATCAATTGAATAACTTCTCCTTCCAGGAATTTCCCTTCCACTTTAGTGATGCCAATGGTGAGTAAACTTTTCCGGTTCAACAATGCTTTAGCCGCTCCTTTATCTACCGTGATTTTGCCTAGTGTAATCGAACCGCTTGCCAGCCATTTTTGCCTGGCCCGCAGATTTGATTTTTTTGCCAGGAAACTCGTTCCATTTTTTCTTGCGAGCGCATCCTGAAGCGGCTGCTTACCTTTTAAGCCTCCAATCGTCACTTCAATGCCAAGAGAAGCAGCCAGGCGGGTAAACGTGAGTTTGGATAACATACCTCCTAAACCCGGACCGCTTTTGTCTTTGGTTATAAACTTCATAACGGATCCGTCAACCTTTTCAACCAGTGGAATGATTTTTTTCTGATCGTCTAACACGCCACCGGTAGAGGTACATAAGATCAGGTGACTGGCATCAAACCCAATCGCGATCAGCGTGGCCAGTTCATCATTATCGGAAAATTTGATCTCAACATTGCTTACCAGGTCGTTTTCATTTACGATTGGTATGATATTATTCTCCCAAAAAGTAGCGAAGGTTTGTTTTAGTTGCAGGAATTGTACGCGATTGGAAAAGTGTACGCGTTCACAAAGCGCCTGTGCAACATTGATGGAATGCTGTTGAAAATATTTGTGATAGAGTTGTATCAGGATCGGGTTGCCCACAGCAGCAGCAGCCTTTCTTTCCAGTAAACTGCCCTTGTAAGCTTTCAGGTATTTCTTACCACTTCCAACGGCACCGCTGGAAACCAGAACGATATTATAACGCTTGCTCAATGCTGCAATTTCTCCCGCCACTTTTTTAATAATAGCAGTATCTATGGTTCCATCGGCCTTGCTGATTACGGCAGTTCCAAGTTTGATTACGATAACTTCCTTCGACATTCGTCGGTTTTTCTGCAAGATACTACAAAGCGGGCTGCCTAACTTCCACTATTCAGAATCGATAAAGGAGGCGCTTTTAAAACAGTTCTGCTGTTCAGGAGTCCGATCAATACGGTTAATCCGGTGATGGCAACAAAGATCAGCAGGGTAGGTGCCAGTGGTGGAATGAAGGTAGCATCGAAACTAAATCGCGCCAGCAATGCTGCTCCAATCAGGGCCAGCACGATGCCGGTGAAAGCTGCCAGAGCTCCTAGGAAAAAATACTCCAGGGCAGTGATCGCAAATACCTGTTTGCTGGTTGCTCCCAGTGTTCTGAGTAAAACCGTTTCCTGCATGCGCTGGTATTTACTGATCAGGATGGATGCAATCAGCACAATGATGCCGGTCACAATACTGAACCCTCCGATGAATTGAATGACAAAACGGATTTTATCCAGTATATCGTCCACTACTGTCAGGATGAGATTGAGATCGATTACTGATACAGTTGGAAAATTTTCGACCAGGGCACGCTGGTACCTGGCCGAATAATCGGCAGATGGTACCCGCGTTACCAGTACATGAAATTTGGGTGCCTGTTCCAGCACTCCTTTCGGAAAGATGACTCTGAAATTTGTTTGTACCCGGTTCCAATCGACCTGCCGAAGGCTGCCCACTTTGGTACGGATCGGGGCTCCCTGCACATTAAAAACCAGTTCATCCCCTAATGTTACTTTTAGTCGTTTCGCATAACCTTCCTCGATAGAGATCAGGATCTCATTCATAGACCTTGCCGAATCCTGCAATTTCCCTTGCACAATTGTTTCCGCTTCGGTGAGGCTATCGCGGTAGGTAGCACGTATCTCTCCGTCAAATGCTCTTCTTGGAATATCGATGGTAGTATCGGCTTTCAGGTCAGCTGCACTGTATCCTTTGATTTCCGACAAGCGCATGGTGATAATCGGTACGTCCTGGATCACCGGCAGCTGGAATTCCCGGGTAAGCTGGAAAAGCGAATCTTTCTGTGCCGGCTGAATATCAAACACCACCAGGTTGGGCTGATTTTCGCTGGCAGCCATCTGAACCTTGCCAGTCAGCACTTCCTGGATATAAAAAAGGAGGGCAATGAAACTGGAGCCTAATCCTATTGCTACAACCAGGATCACGGTCTGGTTATTGGGTCGAAATAGGTTCGCAAATCCTTGTCGCCATACATAAGCAAGCCGACTCGGAAAAAATCGCCTGATTCCGTATATCAGCAACCAGGCAGCTCCGGATAATAATAAAAAAGACAGAATCACTCCCAGGGTGAAACCGGCAGCAGCTCCGGCTGTTCCGATTTGCAGCCAGCTGAAGCCAAAAATGAAAACCAGCATCCCAACGCTAACCAGTAAACGCCAGGGATCCTGCCACCAGCGATTATGCGTAACCGTTACCCGAAGGGTATTTAACGGCGATACTTTGCGAACACTCAATAAAGGCCAGAGAGCAAAGAGAAGCGATACCAGGAGTCCTACCAGTATACCCTGCCCGATTGCTTTCCAGGAAACCTGCATCGAAATTTCGATTGGCAGAAAATCTTTGAACACAGCAGGAAGCAGGAACTGGATAACGGTGCCCAGAATAGCACCCAGGATGCTTCCAATAAAACCGATTACCAGCATTTGCACCAGGAAAATCAGGAAGGCCTGGCGATTGGTGGCACCCATGCATTTAAGAATGGCGATCGAACTGATTTTTTCTTTCACATAGATATGAATAGCGCTGGCAACGCCTATGCAGCCAAGCAGTAAGGCAATAAAACTCACCAGCTTAAGAAATTCATTCAGATCCTCGAAAGCCCTGCCGGTATTGCGTTTACGGCTTTCAACAGTTTCAATATCCCATCCGGCATCTTCCAGCCTTGTTTCGATGCGGGGTAGTATATCTTCCACTACCTTATCGGAATTGAACTTAAAATAGTAGAGGTAATTGATCCGGCTGCCTTTCTGAAGCAGACCGGTGGCATCGAGGTCCTGCTTTGGAATCCATACAGCGGGAGCTACAGCAGCCGAGAAGCCAGTTTTTCCGGGTGATTGTAAAATTTCTCCAAGGATCAGGAAGGTCTTTTCACCAACCCGGATGGAATCTCCCGGTTGGGCCTTGAATTGAAGGAGCAGGGTCCTTTCAACCATTGCACCTTCCTGCCTGGTAAAACGTAGGTAGGCATTGGCAGGCCGGGTTTCGATAGCCCCGTAAAAGGGAAAGCCTGCACTCACGGCGCGAACCTGTGCAAGCCGTGTACCTCCTGATTTGGTGAAATAAATCATGGAGGCAAAATTGTTTTCGGAGGCGGCTGTGCCGGTTTTTCCGAGGGAATCAATCAATTGCTGAACAGTTGCATCGGGCGGCTGGTTGGCATCAAGGGCAAGATCGGCACCAATCAATGTTTTCGCCTGTGAATCGATATCGCGTTCTAACGTATACCCTAAACCGTAAATCGCCACCAGCGCAGCAATACCCAGGATGATGGAGGATATGAAGAGCAGTAACCTTGAGCGGTTGCGGCGGCTATCGCGCCAGGCCATTTGAAAAATCCAGGCAGTATTCATGATGTAATTACCTCCCTGTTGCTTTCGTCTGAAACCAGTTTACCGCCTTTGAGTTTGATGATCCTTCCGGTTTTGGCAGCCAGTTCAAGGTCGTGGGTCACCATTACCAGGGTGGTACCTGCCGCTTTATTTAGATTGAAGAGCAGGGATTCCACCTTTTCGGAAGTTTCAGCATCGAGGTTGCCAGTAGGCTCGTCTGCAAAAAGAATTTTCGGCTGGTTGGCAAATGCCCTGGCAATGGAAACCCGCTGTTGTTCACCTCCGGAAAGTTGGGATGGGTAGTGGTGGGTCCGGGAGGCGAGTCCCACCTGGTCCAGTAGTTCCAGTGCGCGTGACCGGATATCCTTTTCCTTTTTCAATTCCATGGGTACCATCACATTTTCAAGTGCGGTAAGGGTGGGCAGGAGCTGAAAATTCTGGAAAACAAACCCAATGTATTTGTTGCGAATACCTGCCAGCGCATCTTCCGACTGGTCCTGCAACCGGATCCCATTGAGTGCTACATACCCGGAACTGGCCCGGTCAAGCCCTGCACATAAGCCCAGCAGGGTGGTTTTGCCGGAGCCTGATGGACCGACTATAGAAACCGTTTCGCCGGGTTGAATGGAAAAACTAATATCTTGTAGCACCTGGAGTTGTTGGTTGGCGGAAGGATAGGTTTTGGAAAGGCCAACTGCTTCCAGTATGGGGGTTTTTGTCAAACTCATTTGGTAAAATAACTGTTTTATATGTCGAATAACAAGGTTAATATGTCAAGGTTGAGAATATTGGGATTAATCCTGCTGGCATCGGGATGGATGGCTTGTGGAAGTGAAGAGCAAAAAAAGGAAGCACAACAGGAAGTGGCTGCAACCCAAAAAAAGCTTGCGGATAAGAAATTGGTCTTTTTTGGAAATAGTCTGACGGCGGGTTATGGATTGGATCCGGAAGAAGCTTTTCCTGCCCGGACCCAGGTAAAAATTGACTCTCTGGAACTGGGTTATGAGGTGATCAATGCCGGACTGAGCGGAGAAACATCAGCCGGGGGATTGACCCGGATTGACTGGATTCTGCAGCAAAATCCCGACATATTTGTATTGGAACTGGGAGCAAATGACGGACTTAGGGGCATACCGGTAACGGAAACCAGGAAAAACCTGCAGGGCATTCTGGACAAAGTGAAAGCCGTCAATCCGGAGGTGAAACTAGTAGTGGCCGGGATGATGGTGCCACCAAATATGGGCCCGGAATATGCAAAAGATTTTCAATCCATTTTCCCCGAGTTGGCAAAGACCAATAATGCCACGCTTATACCGTTTTTGCTGGACGGGGTGGCTGGTGAACGATCCCTAAACCTGGCGGATGGTATACATCCAACAGCAGAAGGCCACCAAATGGTGGCCAACAGCATTTGGAAGTATTTGCAGCCCTTGTTAGGAAGCCGCTAAACGGGCCTGTAGTCTGGTTTGTCGAACCCGCACCAATGCGTGGAACAGTATCAAAGCGGCGGCGGCAATATACCAGCCCAGCTGTTGATCAGCGGGTTTGTTGGAAAAATAGGTGAGGCAGGCGAGGGTGATTCCCCATACCAGCAGGACATGCCGGATCGCTGCGATCAGCAGGGTACGGAAACTTTTCATATACGGATTTTTAGTATTTATTATAACCCCGGAAAGCTGATTTTATTGTGCAGACCGGTATTTCGTTAAATTTCTACAGTAGAATACGCGGTAAATCGCTAGTTTTCTCTGATATTAACCTATAGCCTTGAATCCTCCGCCTAGTTCACTTCAAACCCAGGTACAGGCTGCCTTATTGCGGCAATTGAAAATTGACTACCTGGTAATTGACCGACAATGCAGGTTGGCTGATTGTTCTCCGCAATCTTCTGTTTTCATAACTACTGAAAAAGTAGAAGCGGGTATGCATATCCGTGAGTTTCTCCACCCGGTTTGGGTAATTGAGCTGGAAGCAGCCATGCCGTTACTTACTGCTGATCATCCTGAACTGACAGTTCAAAATAAACGATTCATAGTTGGGGAACTGGAATACACTGGCACGGTGGAATTGTCTCTCTTACAGGAGCTGGATTTTCTGCTCGTTGTTGTACAACACCAGACTATCGAAAAAAAGGCCGATTTACTTAGAGAGCGAACCCTGCAGACGCTCCTTGAAACCGGCATGGATGCCGTTGGCTTGCTGGGTGAGGATGGCAGTGTTCTTTATGTCAGCCCGAATGTCACCAAATTGCTGGGTTATTCAGAACTGGAATGCAGACAGTTGAATTTGTTTGAATTGTTACATCCGGAGGATCAGGATCAGGTCAAGGAAGCGTGGATGCAAATGTTGTCCTCTCCGGGAGAATTGGTAAAAGCAGCGGATGCCAGAGTGAAACATAAAAACGGAGATTGGCGATGGCTGGAAGGTAATATGATTAATCTGCTGGAGGATCCGGAGGTAAGAGGGGTGGTAGATGTATTTCGGGACGTAACGGATCGAAAAAAGCAGCAGGATGAATTGTTGCGAATAAATACGGTACTGGCTGAAGCGCAGAACCTGGCAAACCTGGGTTATTGGGAGTTTGATATGCAACTGCAGGCAATGAGCTGGTCCGCTGAAACCTATTCAATATGGGGACTGAATCCAATTGAAAAGCCAACACTGGAATATTTTTATTCCACCATACATCCTGATGACAGGGAATCCTTTAAAGCCTTGAATGAACAATGCATAAGGGAAGCAAAAATGCTGGATGCCGTTCACCGGATTTTACTTGAGGATGGCACTATAAAATATATACGGGAACGTGGTGCATTTGAACTGGACGCAAACGGCCAGGTTCTGAAATTTAAAGGAACCGCACAAGATATAACGGAGGAGGTTAACCGAACAGAAGCCATTCGTATTTCAAATGAACGTTTGGAGCTGGTAAATAATGCCACTTCAGATGCAATCTGGGATTGGGATTTGAAAAATAATCATCTTTATTGGGGAGACGGTTTTCATAAACTGTTTGGATATAAACAACAGGGAAATTCTGTTGATCCGGGCCTGTGGGAAGAATTAATCCACCCGGAGGATAAACAGCGTGTTTTATCCAGGTTGGACGAAGTACTTGGCGATAGAAGTCTGGATACCTGGATAAGTGAATACCGGTTCAGAAAGGCAAACGGGGAATATGCTTATGTGCAGGACAAAGGATTTTTGATCCGTTATGATAGTGGGGCGCCCTTGCGAATGATTGGTTCAATGACGGATATCAGTTCAGTCAAAGAAGCAGAAAAGCGGTTGCAGGAAGAGCGGAACCGACTCAGAGCCATTATTGACAATATTCCGGATTATATATTTGTCAAAGATCAGGAAGGCAAACATCTCATATGTAACCAGGCACAACTTGATCTGTTTGGTGTGGACCTTGAAGGTTCGGTTTCACAAAAGACAATCATTGATTTGCTGGGAGAAGAAAAGGCTAACAGTTTCTGGAAAGATGACCTGACAGTATTACAAACTGGTAAATCTATTTTTAATAAAGAAGAACAGCTTTTTCCGAAAGACGGTGGTTTACGTTTTGCCCTTACCACGAAAGTGCCACTGAAAAATGAAGAGGGAGAGGTGCTTGGAATGGTGGGAATTTCAAGGGATATAACCAGTATCCGTAAACGACAGGAGCAGGATCGGTTATTGGCCAGAATTACGGAGGCGATACTGGTTAGTCCGGATATTGAAGCTGCTTTGGAAGAGGTGTTGGCACTGACAGGAACATATCTGGAAGCCCGGAGCGGAAATGCCTGGCTTTTGAATGAAGGACAATTAAAATTAATGCGAACGGCCAGTTGGGGGGTACAGCTGACTACGGACCGTGAATTATACCTGAATAAGCATTACCTGGGTGAATATTGGAAAAGGGGAGAACCTGCTTTCCTGGACGAGGAGAAGTACGGGGTAAGCACCCTGATCATTCCGGTAATTTACCAGGAGCATACAATCACCCTTTTGCAATTTTACTATCCTGACCTGAGAAAACCGGACCAGGAACTACTGGAGTTTTGCGCGGAGCTGGGTTCTAAAATGGGCATCGATATCAAAACCAAGAAGAGTGAATTGGAATTGAGTATGTTTTTTACCCATTGTCCGGATCCACTTTGTATGGCCAGTGCCAACGGGTTTTTTAAGAAAGTTAATCCGGCTTTTATCAGGCTGCTTGGTTTTGAGGAAGAGTTTATTTTATCGAATCCGATTCTATCCTTTGTTCATCCGGAAGACCTGGATGCAGCGTTGAATGTGCTGGAATCCGCATTCGCCGGGCAACGCATGGAAGGATTTGAATGCCGTTTCAAAACTGTGAACGAGGAATGGAAATGGTTAGCCTGGAGCAGTTCTGAGTTGGTATATGAGGAAGGCGTGGTGTTTGCCTATGGAAAGGATATCTCAGAATTAAAGGAAGCGGAGCGTAATCTGGTCCAGTTCAAAAAAGTGCTCGATAGTTCACAGGAGGGAGTAGCAATTTATACGCCGGCAACCAACAGTAGTTACCTCAATCATGCCATGCAGGAAATGATGGGATATAGTCCGGATGATCTTCAAAATATGGAATCTCCTGCACTTGTTTATGCCAACAAGGAACAAGGTTGGGAGATGTTTGATACCATACTGGCGGGTGGCTATTTTACAGGAGAAGTGCAATTATTGGGTAAGGATGGCAGAGTGCTTGATTTATACCTCAGTGCCGGTCCGATCCTGGATGAAGACGGCAACGTTGAAGCCGTGTATGGTATTCATACAGATATATCGGAGCGGAAAAAATACCTGTTGGAGATACTGGAGGTCAACGAACGCTACAACCTGGTGGCAAGGGCTACCAATGATGCCATCTGGGATTGGAACCTGCTTACGAATGAGGTCGTTCGGACAGGCCGGGGTTTGGAAAACCTGTTTGGTTATGATAGTGAGGAAGCCAGCAAGGATCGTAGTTTTTGGATGAAACGGGTACATCCGGAAGACCTTGAAGGCGTATTAAAAAGAAGAGGTGATGTGCTGAGGGATCCGCAGACAAACTATTGGCAGGATGAGTACCGGTTCCTTAAGGCAGATGGAAAGTTGGCATATGTGCATGATAAGGGATTTATCATCCGAACAGCAGAGGGAAAGGCCATTCGGATGATTGGCGCAACACAGGATATCACGCATCGGAAGGAATTCCTGAATGAAATATTACGGGTACAGCAAAACCTGGATGCGTTGATCAACAATACGGGAGATATGATCTGGTCCTACAATACGCGGATGGAACTGATCGTGGCTAACCATGCATATTTGGATGGCTATCAGGGCCTCACAGGTGTGCCTATTGAAGAAGGAATGCCAATACTGGCGGATGTATTACCCTATCATATAATTGAACAATGGAAACCGCTCTATGAGCGCTCACTGCAGGGAGAAACCTTTACAGCGGAACAGGTTTACTTCCAGGATTCGGGAAACAATGAGCAGTATTACATGGTTTCATTTTCTCCCATGCGAAATGAAAGGGAGGAGGTAGTTGGAGCAGCCTGCTTTGCACGAAATATTTCCGAACTCAGAAAAGCGTATCGGAAACTGGAAGAACTCAACCAGGAACTGTTGGCGAAAGCGGAAGAATTATCCGCCTCCAATGCCGATCTGGAACGATTTGCATTTATTGCTTCACATGATTTACAGGAGCCATTAAGGATGGTATCCAGTTTTTTGCAATTGCTCAAACAACGTTACCATGGTCAACTCGATAAAAAAGCGGATACCTATATTGAATTTGCTGTGGATGGTGCAAACAGGATGAAAGACCTGATCCACGGATTACTTGATTATGCCAGGGTTGGAAATACTTCAGCAGATGCTGTACCGGTTGATCTTAACCTGGTGATGCGGGATGTTCAGATCTTACTCAAGGCCAAGATAGAAGAATCGAATGCGGTCATCCTTACCGAACATCTGCCCATCATACCCAGGGCGAACTATACACAATTGCTGCAATTAATGCAGAATCTGTTGGGAAATGCTTTAAAATACAGGGGAGAAAAGGACCCGCTGGTGCAGGTAGGAGTGGAAGATAGTGGTGATTCCTGGACAATCCAGGTAAAAGACAATGGAATCGGACTGGACATGCGCTATTCAGATAAGGTTTTCCAGGTATTTCAACGCCTGCATCAGCAAAAAAAATACACTGGAACAGGTATTGGGCTATCTATTTGTAAGCGGATCGTGGAGAAAATGGGAGGGAAAATCTGGGTAGATTCTGAGCCCGGGAAAGGAAGCACTTTCTATTTCACAATTGTAAAGTAACTTGTCGCAAATTACCAACCTCTGCATGAAACCAATTCGGATACTGCTGGTAGAAGATAATGAAGGTGATGTTGTACTTACACTTGAAGCATTTGAAAGTATAAGGCTGGCAAACAGTGTAAAAGTTGTGAACGATGGGGAAGAAGCCATCCAGTACCTTAACAAAGAAGGAAGCTTTGCTGATGCGGAGGAGCCGGATATGATTTTGCTGGATATCAATCTTCCAAAAATAGACGGAAAGCAGGTTTTGCAGTATATAAAAACGCATGAACGATTTAAAGTTATACCAGTAGTCATCCTGACTTCTTCAGCCTCTGAACGGGATATCAATGAAACTTATTCTCAACATGCGAATTGTTATATTACCAAGCCGGTAGATTTTTCCAAGTTTATTACTGTCATTAAGTCTATTGAAACCTTCTGGATCAATATTGTTCAATTACCGATAAAACCAATCTGAAATGGCGGCATATTTATCGGTTGATGAATTTATTGAGTCCGTGAAGCGGGGGAAACAGCCAGCCGGACTAACCATTTACCAACAGGCTCTCTGGGAAGAAGGTAGTGGCAACTGGGAAAAAGCGCATGCGCTCATCCAGGATGTGCCCGATAAACAAGCCGCATTACTGCATGCCTACCTGCACCGGGTTGAAGGTGATGAATGGAATGCCCGCTACTGGTACAATCGTGCAGGAGCCGTGATGCCGGCTGTCGATACTAAAGAAGAGTGGAAGGAACTGGTGAAACGATTTCTTAAATGAAGGCAGTACATCCCATTTATAACTGGCCTTTCGCAATGGTTTGTCTGAGTTCGCTCTTTTTTTCTGCCAGTTTTAATATGCTGATACCGGAATTGCCGGCTTATTTGTCTAGCCTTGGAGGTGCGGAATACAAGGGATTAATCATTGCACTCTTTACACTCACAGCAGGTATTTCCCGACCATTTAGTGGAAAACTTACTGATTCGATTGGCAGAATCCCGGTGATGGCCATCGGCAGCCTGGTCTGTTTTGTCTGTGGTTTTTTATACCCCCTGCTCACCTCTGTTGCCGGCTTTTTATTATTGCGACTGATTCATGGATTCTCAACCGGTTTTAAACCTACAGCTACAGCAGCTTACGTGGCAGACCTTGTACCGGTTGGGCGCTGGGGAGAGGCGATGGGTATACATGGGCTCTTTTTCAGTACCGGAATGGCTCTGGGCCCCGCATTGGGAAGTACGATTGTACAGTTTTATTCTATTGATGTTTTGTTTTATGCATCCTCCTTTCTGGCCCTCCTGTCAATTGCTATCCTTTACAATATGAAGGAAACATTGCCAGGAAAACAACGTTTTCAATTGAGGCACCTGCAGGTGGGCAGGAATGATATTTTTGAATGGAAAGTTTTTCCTGCGGCACTGGTTACCCTGCTTTCCTATCTTTCTTATGGCGCTATTCTTACACTGGTTCCTGACTGGGGTGATCATATCGGCATACACAATAAAGGTTTGTTTTTTATGGTCTTTACCATTGCTTCCCTGGTAGTACGCTTTGTAGCAGGTAAAGTTTCGGATAGGCGTGGTCGTGAGACAGTAATAAGGGGCGGACTGATCATGCTGGTATTCTCACTGATAGTCATTGCAAGCTGGGAAAGCAGCTGGGGTTTACTTACAGGTGGAGTTCTTTATGGCATTGCTACCGGAATATTATCTCCAGGCATCAATGCCTGGACAGTTGATATGAGTGATCCCGATAAACGCGGGAAAGCGATGGCAACCATGTATATTGCGCTGGAAGCGGGTATCGGGCTGGGAGCCCTGATTGCAGGAACCGTGTATCAGGATCATATCAACCGGATTCCCGGATTGTTTTACAGCGCTGCCATCATAACCCTGGCAGCCATCGTGTACATGTATTGGAGGAAAAAACATGCATAAGGCCATATTAGAGGTACAAGAGATTTCAGTTAGGATCGGCGAGCGGATGGTCTTGTATCCGATCAGTCTGGAGTTGCGGCCGGGACAGAAACTGGCCGTTGCAGGTGAAACCGGCTCGGGCAAATCGACCCTGCTGAAAGCCATTGCAGGTTTGCAAAATCTGAAAAGCGGGGCCGTTTATCTGCAGGGTGAGCGGGTGGAAGAAGCCTGGGAAAAACTAATCCCCGGGCATCAGAAGATTGCCTATTTGTCGCAGCATTTTGAATTGCGAAACAATTACCGGGTGCAGGAAATTTTATCCTATGCGGAAAAAGTTACGGAACAGAAGGCAGCAGAAATATACCGGCTTTGCCAGATCGATCATTTACTGAATCGTAAAACAGATCAGTTGTCGGGTGGTGAAAGACAACGCATTGCCATGGCACGTCTGCTGGTAGGTGCGCCAGTATTGTTTCTGCTGGATGAGCCCTTCTCCAATCTGGATGCACTCCATAAACAGACCATGAAGCAGGTGATGCTGGATCTGGGTAAGGCTATGCAAATAAACTGGGTATTGGTATCACACGACCCGGGCGACTGGCTGAGTTGGGCGGATGAACTGCTGATCTTACGTGAGGGTAGGCAGCTTCAAAAAGGAAATCCTGCCAGTTTGTTTTATGCTCCGGAAGATGAATATACAGCCGGCTTACTGGGCGCTTATTCGGTGCTGAATGCAAGTGAATGGGAGCAATTGAGCGGAGAGCGAGTGGAGTTTCCCAAAATCATCCGGCCGGCACAGCTTCAGCTTAGCGCTGTTAATACGGCACCGCTTAAAGGACATGTCAAAGAAACTGAGTTTGTCGGTTATGGGTACCTGTTAACTATTGCGCTGGAAGAAGGTAGTTGTATTAAATTATTTCACCAGGAAGCTTGTCAGCCGGATTCAACGGTTGGCGTTCAACTCAGATAAATTATATTTAGAACTTTATTCAACGCATTGATACCCCATATGCAGAAAACGAACTACCAGCAACTGTTTAGTATTCCGGTTATAGTAGCTGCCCTTGGTTATTTTGTTGATATCTATGATTTGTTATTATTCGGCATTGTAAGAATACCCAGCTTAAAAAGTATGGGACTGGATGAAGCGTCTCTTTCGACCGTTGGCGCGTCCATCCTTAACTGGCAGATGACCGGCTTATTGATAGGAGGCATTCTCTGGGGTGTTTTAGGCGATAAAAAAGGACGTTTGTCAGTCTTGTTTGGATCAATCCTTACCTATTCACTGGCCAATATTGCCTGTGGTTTTGTAAAAGATCCGGATACCTACAAGATACTCCGCTTTATTGCAGGCATAGGGCTGGCGGGTGAACTGGGTGCAGGGATTACACTGGTAGCCGAAGTGCTGCCTAAAAAATTGCGTGCCCTGGGAACCTCCCTGGTTGCCGGCGTAGGATTGCTGGGGGCAGTGGCTGCGTATTTTACTGTGGAACTCTTCGACTGGAGAACAGCTTATTTCATTGGAGGTGGAATGGGGATCGCCCTCCTTTTAATGCGGGTGGGGGTATTTGAGTCCGGCGTATTTTCTGCATTAAAAGAGCAACATCATGTAAAAAAGGGAAACTTCTTTTCCTTGTTCACCAATAAAGACCGGTTGGTACGCTACCTTAAATGCATTGGAATGGGATTGCCAACCTGGTTTGTAATTGGTATTCTTGCCACCTTCAGCAATGAGTTCGGTATCGCTTTGGGAATTGAAACGCCCATACAACCCGGACTTTCCATCATGTGGTGTTATGTAGGCTTATCCATTGGTGATTTATCGAGTGGTGTGATCAGTCATGCCCTGGAATCCAGGAAAAAAGCGGTACTCTACATGATGTTGTTTACCCTGGCAGCCAGCCTGATTTATTTGTTCGCCGGAATCAATTCGGCTACTATGTTTTACGGGGTCAATTTGTTACTGGGACTCGGAATAGGTTACTGGGCCATGTTTGTAACGATTGGTGCGGAGCAGTTTGGAACCAATTTAAGAGCAACAGCAGCCACTACGATTCCGAATATGGTTCGTGGTACAGTGGTTGGCATGACTACGCTCTATGGTATATTTAAAGGAGGATTTAGCGTGATTCAGGCAGGTGCACTGGTGGGCCTGATCTGTTTTGTCATAGGTATTTATTCAACACTGACGATCTCTGAAACGCATGGCAGAGATCTGGATTTCCTGGAGGAATAAGATGAAAAGGATAACCATCAAAACAATAGCTGAGCAGCTGGGGTTGTCCATCGCTACTGTTTCGCGTGCCCTGCAAAACAGTCATGAAATTTCAGCAACAACAAGAGAAAAAGTGAAGCAGGCTGCCAACGAACTGGGATACAGTCCGAATGTGTATGCCAGTGGCCTTCGCGCAGGTTCAAGTAAAACCATCGCTGTTATTGTTCCGGAAGTGGAAAATCATTTTTTTTCCCAGGTCATCAGTGGTGTGGAAAGCATCGCGCGGTTAAACAATTATCATGTATTAATCTATCTGACACACGAAGACCCTGTAAAGGAACTCGAATTTGTGCAACTCCTGGGTAATGGCAGGGCGGATGGTTTACTCATTTCAGTAACTCATAACGGAAACGGATATGCGCACCTGGATCAGCTGGTGGTAGCTAATTATCCACTGGTATTGTTCGACCGCCTGGTGAATGAACTGGATGTTCCGAAAGTGAGTACCAATAATGAGGTTATCAGTTATGAAGCGACTCGGCTGTTGATAGAAAGGGGAGCTGAACGAATTGCTTTCCTGGGACTAAATCCTGATTTGTATATTACCCGTACCAGACTGGCCGGTTATCAGAAAGCTGTACAACAATTCAGGCCAGGCGCAGAACCCATGGTTTTCAGTGGGAGCGGCCAGCCGGATGAGGATATTGCCAGGTTGAAGGACTTTATTTCCATTTATCAGCCGGATGCTTTTTTAGGCGCATCGGAGTCGATGGCTTTATTGTTATATGAGATCAGTCGACAACTGGGGCAGTCTATTCCGGAAAACTATCAATTAATCAGCTTCACCAATCTGGCAGCTGCCCGGTTCCTTAGCCCCTCCCTTGCTTCCATCGTGCAGCCAGCCTTTGAAATCGGAAAAGAAGCGGCGGAATTGCTTTTTAAAGTGATAAAAAAGAAGAAAATCTATCCGGCAGAGGCATTGCCAACACTTCCTTCTGTTATACAGGAAGGTGATTCTATCCGGACTCTGAGGCCGTAAACGTTTGCATAAGAAAACTTGGGGGTAAGCTGCGGAAAGTGCAATTTTAATAGCAACATGCTTACCATAAATTAAACGTATGGCTGACCGTAGAAAATTTCTCCAGCAGTCGGCATTGGCTGCAACAAGTGTTTTGTTTTTCCCTCATTTCCTGAAAGCGGGTATGCCACCCAGTTCCCGGGTGGTGATTGGTGTAGTGGGTACCAATAGCAGGGGTGCCTATCTGGCTGAGCTCTTTGCGGGCATGCAGGGTGTTGAAGTTGGGTATATTTGTGACGTTGACAAACAGGTGTTGGAAAAAACCATTGCTGCCATTCAGAAGCAGACAGGTAAAAGACCAAAAGGCTATACCGATGTACGCAAGCTGCTGGAAGAAAAAGACCTGGACGCCATTTGTATAGCAACACCGGATCACTGGCATGCACCTGCTACCCTGATGGCTGTGCAGGCGGGTAAACATGTATACGTGGAGAAACCCTGTAGCCATAATCCGGCGGAGGGAGAAATACTGGTAGCTGCAGCTGCGAAATACGGGAAGCTGATCCAGATGGGAAACCAGCGTCGTTCCTTTCCTAAAGTACAACAGGCTATGCAGGAGTTGAAAAATGATGTAATCGGCCGTGTTTATTTTGCAAAGGGATGGTATGCTGCCAATCGAAAATCCATTGGAAAAGGCGAGCCGGCAGCTGTACCGTCACACCTGGATTATGAACTGTGGCAGGGGCCTGCTCCCCGGACGGCCTACCGCGATAACCTGATTCATTACAACTGGCACTGGTTCTGGAATTGGGGAACCGGAGAAGCATTGAATAATGGCACGCATGAAATTGATGTTATGCGCTGGGGCCTGGGGGTCGACTATCCCACTAAAGTGGTGTCAGCCGGAGGGCGGTATGCATTTAACGACGATTGGGAACCCCCCGACACACAAACCATTACATTGGAATTCCCCGACCGGAAAGCGATGTTATGGGAGTCGCGCAGTTGCAATCCGCATACAGTTGAAGGCAGCGGAAGAGGCGTGATTTTCTATGGTGAAAAAGGGACAATGGTAATTCCTGGTGGAGATGATTACCAGGTATTTGATCTGGACAATAAACTCATCAAAAAAGTGGAGACAGAAATCGGAAAGATTGATGCCACCAATACGGTTGGTATGGGTGCCAACCTGGATACGATTCACCTGCACAATTTTATTGAAGCGATCCGTAAACAACAGGCGCTGACCTCTCCCATTCTGGAAGGACATAAAAGTACCCTGCTGGCGCAGTTGGGTAACATCTCCTGGAGAACTGGGCGTGTTTTGAATTGCGATCCCAAAAACGGACATATTCTGAACGATAAGCAGGCTGCTCAACTCTGGCGCCGTGAGTATGCGAAGGGCTGGGAAATGAAATTATAATCCTTAAACTACTGGTATGAGAAATCTACTACTGGCGATTGGCTGCATGTGCTTGTTTTTTGTTGCGGCGGCGCAAAACAGTCGCGAACAATGGGTATCACTATTTAATGGTCGTGATTTAAAAGGCTGGAAACAGTTGAATGGCAAAGCCAAATACGAAGTGAAAGATGGTGCAATTGTAGGTACCACAGTATCCGATGAACCGAATTCTTTCCTGGCGACCGAAAAGAATTACACCGATTTTATTCTCGAACTGGAGTTTATGGTGGATCCGAGTATGAATTCCGGTATACAATTTCGAAGTGAGAGCAGGGCAGACTATATGAACGGTCGAGTGCACGGTTACCAGATGGAAATTGATCCCTCCAAAAGAGCCTGGAGTGGCGGCATTTATGATGAAGCCAGAAGATTGTGGCTGTATTCCCTCGAATACAATGAGAAAGGCAAATCCGCTTTTAAAAACAACCAGTGGAATCATTACCGGATTGAATGTTTTGGCAAAACCGTTCGCACATTTGTGAATGGAATCCCTACTGCACATCTGGAAGACAGTATGCTCACAAGCGGATTCATTGCTTTGCAGGTACATTCCATAGGGAAAAACGACCAGCCTGGCAAGCAAATCAAATGGAGAAATATCCGCATTCAGACAACTAATCTTCAGCCCAAAAAAGCTGAACCCATTTTTATTGTAAACCTGAATCCAAACAGTCTCTCGGCTGAAGAAAAAGCCCAGGGAGTAAGGCTGCTTTGGAATGGCATAGATACCAAAGGCTGGAGAGGGGCGCATAAGGATAAGTTCCCGGAAAAAGGCTGGCAAATTCAGAACGGTGTCTTAAGCGTATTGCCCGGTGGAGGTGGAGAATCCACCAATGGTGGTGATATTGTTACGGAAGAAGAATTCAGTGCCTTTGAATTGCAGTTTGAATTCCGGATTACGCCGGGTGCCAACAGTGGTGTGAAGTACTTCGTAACAGAAAATGAACAAAGCAGTGGTTCGGCCATTGGGTTGGAATACCAGGTACTCGACGATGAAAAACATCCGGATGCGAAAATGGGAGTGGTGGGTAACCGGACGATGGCATCCCTTTATGACCTGATTCCTTCCCTGAAAATGGACCAGGCAAAACGCAAGCCCGGTGAATGGAATAAAGGCATGATCCGGGTGTTTCCTGATAACCGGATCGAACATTTTTTAAACGGATACAAAGTAGTCGAATACCAGAGAGGAACTCCCATTTATTATGCACTTGTTGCCCGTAGCAAATATGCAAACTGGAAAGATTTCGGTATGGCCCCTAAGGGACATATTTTGTTGCAGGACCATGGCGACGCAGTAGACTACAGATCAATTAAAGTTAGAAGTATGAAGTAGTTATTTACTTCTAAATTCATAATTCATAATTCTCACTTGCATATGTCTTTTTTAAAAAATTTCTCTCTCGAAGGCAAAGTAGTAGTAGTAACCGGTGGTACCGGTGTTTTAGGTAGTGCATTTGTAGAGGCGATCGGTGATGCCGGAGCCGCTGTAGGTGTATTGGGCCGCAATGCCGCAGTGGCAGAAGAAAGAGCTGAAAAGATCCGCTCGAACGGCGGAAAAGCAATTGCACTGGTAGCCGACGTCATGAAGGAAGAGGAACTGGTGAAAGCCCGGGATCAGGTGCTTGCAGCGTTTGGCAAGGTAGACGGACTCGTAAATGGTGCGGGTGGTAACATGCCCATTGGTGTATTGCAGAACGACGAGGATCTGTTTACTATGAATCTTGAAGGCATGAAAACCGTAATGGATATTAATCTGTGGGGTACCGTTCTGCCGACACAGATTTTTGGTCCTGCCCTGGCGAAAAATGAAACCGCCAGTATCGTGAATATTTCCTCCATGAATTCCAAACAGGCAGTTACCAAAGTGCTCGGCTACAATCTCGGGAAAGCGGCGGTGGATTGTTATAACGAATGGTTTGCTGTAGAACTGGCTAAACGGTATGGAGACCGGATCCGTATGAATGCGCTTACACCAGGTTTCTTCCTGACGGAACAGAATCGCAAACTAGTATGGCATCCGGATGGAACGCTGTCGGAACGCGGACAATCCATCATCAATAACACCCCTTTCAAACGCTTTGGTAAACCCGAAGAACTGACTGGTGCACTGATCTGGTTATTGAGTGATGCCTCCCGTTTTGTGACCGGCTCACAGGTAGTGATTGATGGAGGTTTCTCCATTTTTAGTGGTGTGTAATTCAAACTTTCAGAAAAGAAGTATTCATGGAAAAACTGTCTAAACAATGGCCGGGAGAAAACTTTCTACTACAGAATGAACCTGCCCGCCGCCTTTATTTTGATGTTGCCAAAGACCTGCCGATCATTGATTATCATTGTCATCTTTCCCCGGAAGAGATTGCCACCAATAAACAATTTGCCAATTTGACTGAGATCTGGCTCAAAGGGGATCATTATAAATGGCGGGCGATGCGGGCACTGGGAATAGCTGAAGAACTGATTACCGGTTCTGCGTCAGATGAAGAAAAATTCAAAGCATGGGCTTCGATAGCACCACGTACTGTTCGTAATCCCTTGTTTCACTGGAGCGCAATGGAACTGGCTCATCCCTTTGGTATTCATGAATTCCTGAACAGTGAAACAGCCGATTCCATTTATCGGCATTGCAATGATTTGCTAAATACCGATGCGTTCCGTACACAAGCGCTTATTCGTAACCGTAAGGTAGAAATGGTGGGAACAACGGATGACCCCTGTGATGATCTCCGCCATCACCAGGCATTCACAAAACAGGAGGCAGACTGTAAAGTGCTGCCCAGCTTCCGTCCCGACCCCGTATTGAATGTGAACAACCAGGCAGCCTGGCTGAGTTATATTGAGAAACTTGAAACGGTAAGCGGACAATCCATTCATGAACTCGATGACTTGCTAACGGTATTGGATAACCGCATTGATTATTTTCATGCAAATGGTTGCAGAGTGGCAGATCTTGGACTTGTACAATTACCGGATCTTACGCAGTTGAAAGATAAAAAACAGGTAGAGCAGGATTTTCGACTTTTACTGGCTACCAAAAATTACCAGGTTCAGGCCCCGGATGCTTTGTCTGGCTTTATCCTGCTGCATTTATGCCGTAGTTATCATGCAAAGGGATGGGTGCAACAGTTTCACCTGGGGGCCATCCGGAATCTCAATACACGCTTACTGCGTAAGCTGGGCGCTGATGCAGGAGTGGATTCCATTGGTGATGACCAGCAGGCCATGCGCCTGGCCAGGTTCCTCGATGCCCTGGACCAGACAGATCAATTGGCTAAAACCATCCTGTATAACCTAAATCCTGCGCTGAATGAAGTGTTTGCCAGTATGGCCGGCAATTTTATGGATGGGAAAACCATCGGCAAAATTCAGTTTGGATCGGGCTGGTGGTTCCTGGATCAGTTGGATGGCATGGAAAAACAATTAAACGCACTTTCCCATATAGGTTTGCTCAGCAGTTTTATCGGAATGACTACCGATAGCCGAAGTTTTCTTTCCTATTCAAGGCATGAATATTTCCGGAGGCTCTTGTGTAATCTGATTGGTACCGATATTGAAAAGGGGTTATTGCCAAATGATCTGAACTGGATGGGTGGCATTGTTGCGGATATCTGCTATCACAATGCCAAAGCCTATTTTGAAAAGCCCTGATTTTTTTGGCACCGGAATAGGGGTAAGGGTATTATTGGTTGTCGGATTCTCAAATAGCAAGAATCATGACGATCAAATCAATGCTGGTGGCAATAGCGTTGCTCACCCTCGGAAACCTGTCGCTTCAGGCACAGCAAAACCAAACCCTTTTTAAATCCAATGGTATTCGTAAATCCGGCGGATATGGAGCCATCTCCAATAAGTTTTCCCGAATCAATGGACAGTTTGCCAATATCAATGAAGTGTATGGCGGCTGGTATGTCAATCGCTCTTTTCTTATTGGTGTTGCCGGTGGAGCCACTACCAATAGAATCGCTGTACCGGATGCCAATAAGATATGGGACGGAGACCGAATGACCTATCAATACGGACAATTCGGTTTAATGACAGAATATGTGGTCGGTTCAACCAAAAAAGTTCATTTCGCTGTGAACCTGCTTACCGGTGCCGGCTTCATACTGCAATACGACCGTGGCGATTACGATAATTGGGAAGACTACGATAGCCGTAATCCAAACTTCTTTTTCCTGATGGAACCCGGCGCACAAGTGGAGCTAAATCTTACGAACTGGATGCGTTTCAGTCCGGGTGTTTCTTACCGTCGTGCTTTTGGCTCCAACAGTAAAGGACTGAGTGATGAAGACCTGAGTGGGGTATCGGCTAATATCACCTTTAAGTTTGGCAGATTTTAAATTGGTTCAGTTTCCCCAGTATTGCACCTGGATCCGGATATTCCGGTTGCGGCCCTTGTCATCTGTACAGGAAATTTTCACAGGTCCGGCTACAGGTTGAAAGAATACTCTTTCCTTCACGCCGGCTGATTTGTAATAGCGGTCATTGATATACCAGTGAACCCGTAGTACATCCGAAGCAGCCTGGCACTGCAGCAAAAGCGGTTCCGGGTTGCTTTTTTCCAATAAATACTCACTGCCATTGCGGGGGGAAAGAATAGCAGGCGCACCTTCCCGAAAGACCTGCTCACAGTCGGGGTTATGCGGAGGGATTTTTTTATAACTGATTTTGCGTTCATCCATCCAGCGCAACAGGGCCGGTTCATAAAGCGGATATCGTTCTTTTTTATAGCCTGCATCCGGGAGGCATTGCATACAATAGGAATAGATTCCATCCGCACGAATGGGAATCTCCCTGCTGTGTTCGCAGGTTTTGTTGCCGGATACCAATGGAATAAAATGATCCGTGATCTGTGATTCGCAGTATTCTCCTGGCGGTAGTCCGCTCGTAGCGCATACTTTTCGGATATCACAATCAGCGGGCTGTGTAAACCAGTCCTGGTCAGAATCATAATCGATGGTGTTAAAGAGCCGGAATAGCAGGGGAGTAGCAGTTTCTGCTCCACTGAGGGAAGCGGCGGATTCACCCGAAAAATTACCTACCCAAACCCCAATCGTATATCGCTGGTTATAACCGATGCTCCAGGCATCCCGACGGCCATAGGAGGTTCCGGTTTTCCAGGCAATTTTGGGCATTTTCTCTGTGCTCTGCCAGCTTAACGGAAAATCGGGTCGGTTTACCTTGCTTAAAACCTGGTTGATCATATAAGCCGAAGCAGTAGAAAATATAGTTTGTTGCAAGTGATTGGTGTCGATTGTGGTGAATTGGAGAGGGCGATACATTCCTCCCCGTGCGAAGCTGCTGAAAAGGGAAGTCAATTCTTCCAGGCTGGTTCCGCAACCTCCCAGCACCATGGATAATCCCAGTTTTCCCCGGTCTTTTTTGATCTGCTGAAAGCCAATGCCGGAAAGGGTTTCAATCAGTTTGTCTTTGCCCAGCGATGCCAGCGTACGAACCGCCGGAATATTGAGGCTGTGATCCAACGCGTATTCCATGCTTACTGCTCCATTGAACTGACGATCAAAATTTTCAGGCGCATATCCTTCATAGTTAGTGGCTACATCAGACAACATAGTCTTAGGTGTCAGGAGTCCGGCATCGATCGCCAACCCATATACCAGCGGTTTTAAGGTACTGCCTGGCTGGCGGATGGCGGCAGCCCCGTTAACCTGGCCTCCGTCTGATACGTCTTTAAAATCAGCCGATCCCAGGTAACTGATGATCTTTCCACTGGAATTTTCCACTACAATAACAGCTGCATTGCGAATGGATTGATACCGAAGCGGCCGGATATAATCAGCCACCAGTTTCTCCACTTGTAATTGAGTGTTTAAATCGATGGCGGTTGGAATGGAGATGGCGCCTGACTTCCGTAATTTGTACGAGAGATGCGGGATGAACCGCGGAGCCGAATGCCGGTAAGCAGTGAGCGGTTCTTCGATGGCGTCCCGGATATCGTTTTCTGGGAAGATGCTGTTTTGCCGGAATAGTTCCAGCCATCGGTTACGTTCTGTTACAATTCGATCATTGTGTTTGCCCATAACCAGGGAATTGGGACGGTTAGGGATCACTGACAGGGCCATGATTTCTGCCAGGGATAAATGATCGGGATTTTTCTCAAAATACAGTACCGATGCAGATTTTACGCCTTCAATATTTCCACCATAAGGCACGAGGTTCAGATAGAGTTGCAGAATCTCTTTTTTGCTGTACCGAATCTCCAGTTGCACTGCCCGAAAACTTTCGGTTATCTTCTTCCACCAGGTTCTGCTGCCAGGTTCCAGGGCCCTTGCTACCTGCATCGTAATGGTGGAAGCGCCGGAAGTTCTTTTGCCTTTTATGAGATTATTCCACCCTGCTCTGATAACGGCAACCGGATTCACTCCCGGATGATAGTAAAACCAGCGATCTTCTTTTTCAAGGATCGCTTTTTGAAGCAAAGGAGAGATTTCGGTAAGCTCTGTTTTCATCCGCCATTTCTGATCGGAGGTTAAAAATGCATGCACCACCCTGCCTTTGTTGTCTTTAATAACTGGTGACCATTCCGGTTCACCTGGCAGGGGAAACAGAAGTTGTAAGAGTAAAAAAAACAAACTCGCTCCCAGTAGGAGGAGGACTGTTTTTTTGATTCGATTGGAAAACTTCAAGGTACTTGATTGCTTTAACAAACTTACTGGTTTCCGATATTTTGATTTCGTTAAACTAGTGAATACATTTGGTAACAATTCCAACCTACTATGTTTTCCCTGAAACGAATCTCCTTTTACCTTATCCTGTTTTTCTCCTTCCTTGCCTGTAACCGAAAAGCAGTAGTACTTGAATATACCAATGCCGAAAAAGAAGTGATGCCATTGCAGAACCTGGTATTCCGGTTCAATCACCCCATCGTTTCTGACAGTTTGTTGAATCGATGGGATTCTACGGAGTATGTGCAGTTTGAACCGGCAATTCGGGGCAAATTCCGGTGGGAACAATCTAATCTGCTGGTCTTTTCTCCCGCAGCTCCTTTGCTGCCGGCAACGAATTATACCGCGCGACTTACCTCCGCTATTTTGAGTGGATCTGCATTTAACCAAATTGAAAATGGAGATAAACTTCAATTCAGTACACCACTACTCAACCTGGATGAAATAAATGCTTCCTGGGTATTGTCGGAAGAAGGAAGTACGAATCCGGTTCCGCAACTGGATCTTTACTTTAATTATAAACTGGATCCTTCCCGGCTGAAAGAACAACTTCGCATACTGAAGGGCGAGACAACAATTTCTTATTCATTGCTGACGGTGGGTAAAGATTCCAAAATGACCCTGCGTCTGCAGGGACTAAAAGTAGAAGACATGGACCTTTCTCTGGACCTGGTACTGGAGAAGGGACTTACCCCGGATGAAGGAAAGCAGGGATTGAAAGAAGCAGTTAAACAGCCGGTGGTGCTGGCCTCCCCCTTTGTGCTTACGATCAATGGAGTGCAACCCGAACACGACGGAACTACCGGCCGCATATTGGTGCGAACCAGTCAGCAGGTGGTGGAAGCGGGGTTGAAAAACTTTGTTACCCTGGATCCCGCTGTTGCTTTCCAGGTACAACTCATGGAAGATGGGTTTATGATCAGCAGTGATGCATTTGACTCCGAAAAATCGTATCAACTGGAAATTAAAAAAGGACTGAAAGGGGTATTAGGCGGACAACTGAAAGAAGAACAAACCGAGTCGATTGCTTTTGGAGCCCTGGAGCCATCCATTCGTTTTATGAACGGGAAAGCCAGTTATTTATCGGCCGAAGGAGCACGCAATATCGAGATCAAAATAGTGAATGTGCAGAAGGTGAAACTGATCGTTTCCAAAATATATGAATCCAATCTGCTTGCCGCAAACCGCTATGGCTATTATCCAAAAGAATCCAATGGAGTAGGTGATTATGATGAATATTATTATGAGGGAGAAGGCGATTTTACCCTTGGTGATGTGATCTATGAAAAAGAAATCGATACCCGTTCGCTGCCACGTGTTGGCAGTTCTCAATTACTTGAATTTAACCTGGAGGATCGGCTGCCGGAACTGAAGGGTGCCTATCATATCAAGGTTCGATCCATGGATGATTACTGGGTGAGTGACAATCGTATGATTTCACTTTCAGATATCGGGTTGATTGTGAAAGAAGGACAGGAGAAGATTTTTGTATTTACCAATTCCATTGCATCAGCAACCGCAATATCGGGCGTGAACCTGGTAGCTTACGGGGCCAATAACCAGGTATTGGGTATGGGTACCACCAATTCTGAAGGTGTTGCAGAAATCAGTTATGCCCGTAAGGAACAGGCTGGTTTTCGTCCGGCTATGATTATTGCAAAAACCGCTACTGACTTCAACTACCTGCTCTTTGGTAATACCCGTGTCAATACCTCGCGTTTTGAAGTAGGTGGAAAGCAGCTGAATACAACCGGACTTGATGCGTTTGTTTATACAGAGCGGGGAATTTATCGCCCCGGTGAACAGGTGCATTTCGCTGCTATTGTGCGCGACTATAACTGGAAACCGGTTACTGATCTGCCCATAAAGGGTAAAGTGTTGTTCCCCACAGGAAAGGAGATGAAGAGTTTCCGAAAAACGCTCAATAAAGAAGGTAGTGCCGACGGTAGTATTGATATTCCTGTTGCTGCTCTAACGGGTACGTATATACTGGAATTATACAGTGGGAATGATGTACTGCTGACCAGTCTGCCCATCCAGGTGGAAGAGTTTGTACCAGATCGTATCAAGGTACAAACCAGCCTGGATAAAAAAGACCTCAAGCCCGGTGAAACAGCCACCCTGGCATTGGAGGCACAGAATTTTTTTGGTCCGCCTGCCGCCAACCGGAACTATGAAACCGAAATCCAGGTAAAGCAAATCCTTTTCTCACCGAAAAAATACGGCAGCTTCCAGTTTGCGCTGACCAACCAGCAAAGCTTCTTTGACAAAAAGATGGAAGAGGGACAAACTGATGCGGAGGGCAGAGCCCGTATTTCCTATACGGTTCCTGCTCTGTATAAGATGATCGGATTATTGCAGGCGAAATTCTTTACTACTGTTTTTGATGAAACCGGCCGACCGGTGAGCAGGATGGTGCAGGCGGATATCAGTACGCAGGACGCTTTCCTTGGAATTGGCGACAATGGATATGATTATTTTCCACTGAACCAGGCCGTGAAGTTTCCACTGATCGCATTGAATAAGGCAGAGCAGGTAGTAACAGGTCAGAAAGCAACGGTGGAAGTAATCAAACATGAATACCGGACCGTATTAAGCAAAAGTGGATCCTATTTCCGATATGAAAACCAGAAAGAGGAAAAGATCCTTGCCAGCAGCACGGTAACCATCTCCGGAGAGAACTCATCCTATAGTTTTATACCCAGGTCTCCGGGTAATTATGAACTTCGTTTAAGCCTTCCAGGTAGTACTACTTATGTTAGCAGAACTTTTTACAGTTACGGACATTGGGGTGGTGATTATACTTCCTTCGAAGTAAATACGGATGGCAATATTGACATTGAAACTGATAAGGAAGTATATAACCCGGGAGAGGAGGTGAAGCTCCTGTTTAAAACACCATTCAGCGGTCGTTTGCTGGTTACAATGGAGCAGGATAAGGTGCTGAGCTACCAATACCTGAATGTGGAGAAGCGCAGCGCTACACTTACCTTGCCAATAAGCGAAGCTCATTTGCCGAATGTATACATCACAGCTACCCTTATCAAAACACATACGGTAAGTGATCTTCCTCTGACAGTTGCTCATGGATTTAAAGGGGTAACGGTAAGGGATAAACGCCGTTCTATTCCGGTGGAGATCCTGGCTGAAGCATCGAGTCGGTCTAAGAAAACCCAGCAGGTACGGGTAAAAGCAGTACCGGGTTCGATGGTTACTTTAGCTGCCGTGGATAATGGCGTGCTGCAGGTAACGGATTATAAAACTCCGGATCCATACGGCTATTTTTATGCGGACAGAGCCCTTGGTGTAAATGCCTTTGATTTGTATCCGCTGCTGTTTCCGGAATTGAAAGCGACCCGAAGCAGTACTGGTGGGGATGGTGAGCTGAGAATGGACCAGCGGGTAAATCCTATGCCGAATAAACGGGTAAAGATTTTATCGTACTGGAGCGGATTGGTAAGCACCGGTAGTAATGGCGAAGCTTCGTTTAATGTTGAGATACCTGCCTTTTCGGGAGAGGTTCGGTTGATGGCAGTAGCACATGCAGGCAACCGGTTCGGTTCAGCCGAAAAAACAATGAAAATTGCGGATCCTGTTGTCATTAGTACTGCCTTGCCAAGGTTTATGAGTCCGGGTGACAGTATTGAAATACCTGTAACGCTTAGTAATACAACAGCCAAATCAATGACGGGCACTGCCACCATAAAAGTCAGCGGCTCAATAACAGCCTCCGGAGCTGCAGAACAACCAGTTACGATTGATGCCAACTCGGAACAACGACTTGTATTTACAGCGGCCGCAAACCCGTCTATCGGCAACGGACAGGTGAAAATTGATGTGAAAGCAGGAGGGGCGATTTATTCGGAAGAAGTAGATATTACGGTTCGTCCTGCTTCCACCTTGCAGAAAAGAACCGGATCGGGAGCTGTTAAGGCAAATGGTTCTGTAAATCTAAACATTGGTGATCCTGATTTTATGCCAACATCGGTTCGAAAAAAACTGGTAGTGAGTCGTTCTCCGGTGCTGGAGTTGGGAAATATACTGGAAAGGTTGGTTAACTATCCGTATGGGTGTACAGAGCAGAGTATTTCAGCGGCCTTTCCACAATTGTATTTTGGTGATTTGAGTGAGTTGCTGCAAAAAGGAGATGCATCGCGCAAAGCGGCAGCAGCCAATGTATTGGAAGCCATCCGCAAAATTAAAATGCGGCAATTGTACAATGGAGCGGTAACGCTTTGGGACAATGACCGTACCGAGCAATGGTGGACCAGTATTTATGCGGCTCATTTTTTGATTGAAGCCAGAAAAGCCGGCTTTGAAGTGGATCGTTCCCTGCTGGAAACGCTCCTGAACTATATCAACCAACGCCTGAGTGTTCGAAATACCATCACTTACTATTACAATGACAACCAGCAAAAGAAGATCGCTCCCAAAGAAGTGGCGTACAGTTTATACGTACTGGCACTGGGCGGTAAGTCAAATATATCTGTGATGAATTATTACAAGTCCAAACCCGATCAGCTAAGCCTGGATAGCAAATACCTGTTGTCGGCAGCTTATGCATTGGCGGGAGATCGCAATAGGTTTGCTGAGTTATTGCCCTCCTCCTTTTCAGGAGAGCGATCTGTTGCAGTTACGGGTGGCAGTTTTTATTCTCCCCTTCGGGATGAGGCAATTGCGCTCAATGTATTAATTGAAGTACAACCGGATCATCCACAAGTGTCAGGTTTGGCTAGGAATTTAGCACAACGCTTTAAAGAATTAAATTGGTTCAGCACCCAGGAAGCATCCTTTGGTATGCTGGCACTTGGGAAACTGGCTGCCCGCCAGGCCAATAATACAGCTACCGCAACGATTCAAAGCAATGGTAAAACGATTGCTACCCTTAAGGATAAACTGCTGACAGTTGAAGCTGCTTCACTCGATAACGGGCCAGTGCAGATCAGCGCAAACGGTGGACCCGTATATTACTGGTGGGAAGCAGAAGGGATCAGTGCAAGCGGATCCTATAAGCAGGAGGACCAATACCTCAAAATCCGGAGAGCTTTCTTTGACCGGAACGGGAAACCGATTGCAGGCAGAAATTTCCGGCAGAACGACCTCGTTGTGGTTCAGCTAACCCTTGAAAAAGCGTATGCAGGTGCTATTGATAATGTAGTTATTACGGATTTGCTTCCTGCCGGATTTGAAATTGAAAATCCAAGGATAAAAGATATTCCTGGTATGGACTGGATAAAAGATGCAGGTACTCCAACAGCAATGGATATACGCGATGACCGGCTGCATCTGTTTGTGGATGCTACTAATAACCGGCAAGTGTATTATTACACGGTGCGTGCGGTTTCTCCAGGTACATTTCAACAGGGACCAGTAAGCGCAGATGCTATGTATAACAATGATTATCATTCCTATCATGGTGCAGGGAAAATAGTGATCACAAGCCGGTAAAAATGAATATTGATACGAGTGTTGAGTTCATAAAGCTGGTACGGGATACAGCCAGGGAAGCGGAATTGAGAGGAGAATTGCCGGAGGCTGTATGGGATCAGGTAATTACAGCCAACTGGCTGAACCTCTATCTTCCAATAGATCTGAGAGGAATGGGCATGGAATTCCCCGAAGCAGTGGAAACACTGGAAAAGTTAGCGTGGATAGATGGTTCGCTGGGCTGGACCATTACGCTTTGCAGTGGGGCGCACTGGTTTCTTGGTTTTCTGGATAAAACGCTCCATGCTGATTTGCTGATCCAGGAAGGCTTGTGTATTACGGGTAGTGGGAATGCCGGAGGTACTGCAGTTCCTTTAGATGGGGGGTATTGGATAAAAGGAGAGTGGCCACATGCAAGTGGTGCTTCCAAAGCAACTTACCTGACTGCCAATTTCAATGTACAAGGAACTATAGTTGCGATGCTGCTTCATGCAGATGAAGTTGAGCTAATCGGAAACTGGTCAACCATGGGAATGAAAGCCACTGCCAGCAATGGTTTTAAAGTTACTCCGCAATGGATTCCAGCACGAAGAGCTTTTGTTATTGATCCCGAACGGGCAACCCATCCGGATCCTGTGTTTAAATTGCCTTTTGAACTGCTTGCTGCTTATACGCTGGCAGTCAATATAACAGGAATGGTTAAACGTTTTGTTGAATTGGCTGAACATCAAAGTAGGATTTCAACGGAACCCTTTAATCAATTGAGAATGGAGTTATTGCAAACCTGTCGGGACAACTGGGAGCAGGTAAAGCAAGGCATAGGTCCTGAGCCGTCGGCTATTGATGTTGTCAGTGCTCAAGCCAGAAGTATTACGCGGCAAGCCTTACAATTGATTCAGAACTTGTACGGATATCAGTCGCTGGCCGGCGCTAAAGAAGATTCTGAACTAAATCGTGTGTGGAGAAATATTCATACGGCTGCCCTGCATCCTTTATTGAGAAGCATCCTTTAAGGAAAGTTCTTCCTGGAGGTAAGCAGCAATCCGTTGGGTCATATCGCGCCAGCGGCGCCTCGCACCAGGGCCTCCGCCAAATACCGGGTTGAAATGTTTGTGCAGCTCATGTCCGGCTCCTTCATATAGCTGAATATAATGGGGGACTCCGGCACGATGGGCCTCCCGGGCAATGATTTCAGTGCCGAAAAATGGTCCGGCTACAGTATTTGAAGGCACCACCCGGTCTTTGCTACCATGTATGGAAACAATTGGCACCCTGGCATTTTTAATCCACGTACTGTCATAAATCGAGCCCCACATATTGATAGCGGCCAGTACCCGGTTAGGATTGTGAGTGGTGTCGAGACTGGCACTATTGGCGCGTTTAAGATAGGCGGCCAGTTCCGATTCACTGCTGCAAACTTCGTGGAGAGCCATCATGCCACCGGCAGAATTCCCGGCCAGGATGATTTTATCCGGATCAATGCCGTATTGCTCGTGATTTCGTTTGAAATAATCAATGGCTAACTGCAGGTCTTTCAATGCTTCGAAACAGCCATCGGCAAGATCTTCAAAACGGGAGAGGGGCTTTTTTTCACTCTTCCTGTAATTGATCGATGCTACAGCATATCCCCTTTTGGCAAATTCTCTTGCCCAGAAAGGAGTGCTGTCGGATGCTTTATTGCCCAGTTTAAATCCGCCGCCATGCATGGCAATGATCAAAGGACGCCTGCGGTTTTTGTCTTCGGCGGATGCATACCAGTCAAATTTGTGGAACCTTTTTTTAACGCCAGGTGTTTCCTGTTCCTGGTAGGAAAGATTCCTTTTACGATTCACTTTCTCAAACAGGATGTCTTTGTACCGAACGCTGGATTTCGGTTGTGCCTGAATGTTAGTAATGATGAGTACTGACAGCATTCCTGTCAAAACTGCCCGTATTAACATAGGTTAAATGGTTTCGGTAACTGATTGGGTAACGACTCCAAATTCGAATTGCATTTCATTCAGTTTGCGGTAGAGTCCGTCTTTTGCCATCAGTTCTGCATGGGTGCCAGATTCGTGTACTACGCCCTTATCCACTACCACTATCTTATCAGCATTCCGGATGGTGGACAGCCGGTGTGCAATCACAAAAGAGGTTCTGCCTTTCATCAGATTATCGAGAGCTTCCTGAACCAGCTGTTCACTTTCGCTATCGAGAGAAGAAGTAGCTTCGTCGAGAATCAGGATAGCCGGATCTTTCAGGATTGCTCGCGCGATGGCAACCCGTTGTCTTTGTCCGCCACTCAACTGAATACCTCTTTCACCTACAACAGTGTTGTACTGATCAGGAAAAGCTTCAATAAACCGATGTGCATTTGCTTTGATTGCTGCCTGGGTGATTTCTTCATCTGTTGCATCCGGTTTTCCATAAGCTATGTTTTCCCGGATAGTGCCACCAAACAGCAATACTTCCTGAGGAACATAGGCCATCTGGGCACGTAACTCTGATAAAGGAAAACTGGAGGCTGGTTTGCCATCGAAAAACAACTTCCCTGCATCGGGTTCATAAAAGCGGAGCAGCATGGAAACCAGGGTGGATTTACCTGCACCACTGGGCCCCACAATCGCAACCTGTTGCCCATTTTGCGCAGACAAGCTAAGGCCTTTCAGCACAGGTGTGTCTTTACGCGAAGGATAGCTGAAGAAAATATGTTCGAACTGTACATCCCCACGGATGCGGTTTTCCGGTGCCACAGTGATAGCTTCCAACGAAACCGGTTCGCTTTCGCTGCGGAGAATTTCGCGGATGCTTTCAGTTGCCCCCAGGGTTTTTTGCAATTGGGAAAACATATCGGCGAAGCCTGCAAAAGTTCCACCTACAAACATTGAAAAGATGACGAACATGGTAAGGGATCCCAGGGTAAGTTCACCTGATTGAATCATATTGGCACCGTACCACATTACAAAAGCGATGGCGCCAAACACACTAAAGATCATAAAGGAAACAAACGCACCCCGATAGCGTGCGTTTTTGATAGATGTATCAACAACAGCAAAAATACTTTTTACATACCGCTTGATCTCGTGAAATTCACTGGTGAAAGCTTTAACAACCGTTATGCCTTGAAAAGTTTCCTGCACAATCGTGCCACTTTCAGCTAGTTCATCCTGTGCTTTCCGTGCCATTTTGCGAATGCGCTTGCCGAAAACAACTGCCAGGATTGCAATTACCGGTACCACGCCCAACATTACCAGTGCAAGCTCCGGACTGATCCAGAAAATAAAGAAAAGCCCTATTATCAGGGTGAATATTCCCCGAAGGAATTCGGCCAGGGTAAAGGAAATCGCGTCCTGGATCTGGGAGAGATCTGATGAAATCCGGTTGCTTAGTTCACCTACTCTTTTTTCAGAGAAGTAGGACATGGGCATGCTCAGCAGTTTGCTGTATACGTCTTTCCGCATGCCTGCCAGGGAACGTTCGCCCACTGCAGTCAGCAGGTATACACGCATATAGGAAAAGAACATTTGAAAACTGAGCGTAATAAAGATGAAAAGCAGGCTGGTATTCAGACTCCATTTTACCTCCTTCAACTGCTGCCCGAAAGGCAGATTGGAAGGGGCAGAAGGAACAACCGCAGCGCCGCCTCCCGGAACGGCTGCATCTATCATTTTTCCAAGAAACAAAGGGAAGAGACTGGTGGTTAAAGCCGATAAAGCGATGAATACCAGGCTCATGATAAATTGACCGCGGTAAGGCTTCAGATACCTGAAAAGCACCAGGGCCTGGCGAAGTGATTCTTTGGAAATTTTAACTTTTGGACGCTCCTCTGTGTTATCCTCCTTGTTCCTATACCGTCCTCTTGCCATATTTTTATGTTTCTGATTAAACTGAGCGCAAGATACGTCAGCAACCTGCTTAATTAAACCGATATGCTTAAACGAATTACAGTTCTGGGTTCTGTTTTGTTGTCAACCACCCTGATCGCCTGTGCCCAACAGCCTAAAATTGATTTTGAATCGTATAACCCTCCCTCTACGCTCGTGGTGCCCGAAAATCCGGTAACCCGTTCTAAATTTCCATTTGTTGATGTTCACAACCACCAGTACCGGATGGGTTCAGGTTCACTGGCTGATATCGTCAATAATATGGATGCGCTCAATATGAAAGTGATGGTCAATCTGAGTGGTGGTAATGGTGCCGAGCTCAAACAGAAAGTAGAGAACGCGCGTAAGCAATATCCCGGAAGATTTATTGTGTTCCACAATATCGATTTTGGGGGTATTGGCACAGAAGGCTGGTCGGAGAAAGCGGTAAAGCAATTACAGGAAGATTATAACAATGGTGCCCGCGGATTGAAAGTGTTCAAAAACCTGGGATTTTCGGTGAAGGATACCAGGGGAAACCGGGTAGCCGTAGATGATCCCCGACTTGATCCCATCTGGAAAAAATGTGGCGAACTCAAGATTCCGGTCCTTATTCACACAGCAGATCCTGCCTCTTTCTGGGAAGAATTAACGAATGAAAACGAGCGATTGCTGGAACTTTACACACATCCGCGTCGGAAACGTTCGAATGAGGATCCGGCTCCCTGGGAGGTATTAATTGCAGAGCAGCACCGGATGTTCAAAAAACACCCGGGCACTACGTTTATTGCTGCGCATTTTGGCTGGTATCCGAATAACCTGAAAAAACTGGACTCCTTGTTGCAGGTGATGCCGAATGTGGTGGTGGAGTTTGGAGCCGTAATTGCAGAACTGGGTCGGCAGCCCCGGTCAGCCCATGATTTTTTCCTTAAATACCAGGATCGTATCCTTTTTGGAAAAGACAGTTGGGTGCCTTCAGAATATGCAACCTATTTCAGGGTACTGGAAACAGCCGATGAATATTTTCCTTACCATAAAAAATACCATGCATTCTGGAGAATGTACGGACTTGATCTGCCGGATGAGGTACTTAAAAAAGTATATTACAAAAACGCCCTTCGCATTATTCCGGGCATCGATGCGAGCCTGTTTCCGCGCTGATCAGATAAAGACGCGGGTGCCGGCTCCAACGGCATTATAGTTTTCGCGGAATTCTTTTGGTGTACAGCCTTTTTTCTTTTTGAAAACCCGGTTGAAATTGGACATATTGTTGAAGCCGCAACGATAGGCGATTTCTCCGATGGTATGTGTGGTATCTATGAGCATACGCGAGGCATGTCCCAACCGGATCTCAATCAGGCTGTCGATGAAATTATTGCCCGTTCTGTTTTTGAAAAACCGGCTGAAAGCCACATCCGACATATTGACCAGTTTGGCCACATCGGTTAACGAGATCGGCTTTTCAAAATTATTGTTGAGGTAATCCATTGCTGTACCAATACGGCGACTGTTATACGTGAAGTGTTCTGCATTGTTGAAGCTGGCATCGGAAAGGATGCGCATATTTCTGGAGGTGGAAAGATCATGCAGGATAGAAAACAATTCTAATACCGAGTCAAACCCATGTTTCTGGTTCAATGCTTTTATCCGGCCGGCTACCTGTTGGGTAGTTTCCGGCGAAAACAGAATACCCCGGTTTGATTTTTCCAGCATAGCCCGGATAAAGCTTAACTGATTCCGGCGCAGAAATTTTTCATCAAACAGATCCTTGTGAAACTGTATGGTTACTTCTTTGATTTCTTTACTCTCACATTTGTGGTTGAACCAGCCATGCTGAAGGTTTGATCCAACCAATACCAATTCCAGGGAGCTTATTTCTTCCATGTGATCGCCGATAATCCTCCTTGCTCCAGTTGCATTTTCAATAAAGTTGAGTTCAAACTCTTCGTGATAATGCAGAGGAAAATCGAAATCTGATTTCACTCGGGAAAAAAGGGTAAAACAATCACTTTGGGTAAGCGGTGTAATCTCTCTAAGCAGGTCGTTTTTCATATGTAGCTAGTCAAAATAGTATTAGTCTGGAGTAAATTACAAAAAATCAGGAATACGACTTTAGCCAGGGATTGATATCCAGTAACCGTTTTGGAAATGAAAGTATGAAGATTGAGTAAAATAGTATTAAATACCTGTTGAATTACGAGCTATTTTACAGGTTCGTTTTGGTTCTTCCAGAATGAGCAATTTAGCAGTCGTTTTGTTGGCAGCTGATGGTTTGTTTCTACTAACCGCCGAGCTGCCAATTTTGTATAAAAATATTAGAAGGAAGCAAAAATAAGCAAAATGGTTAAGACCATTCATATACAGTAGTTTAGAAAACGTGAGGAAAAATTTGGAAGTAGGTGTCCGACAAGTTTTGGGCTTAAAATGACAAGGTTAGGTTACTAAATCGTTACTGAGTACAACCAACCGAATGATAATATAACAATCTATATTTCAGTCATTTGCACAAATTTTCATATTCCCTTGTAACTCAATAAAATTTAATTTTAAAAGTTAAACAATTGAGTTATGGAACAAGAGAAAAGATCCACGTTCAAACTGCTTTTCTACCTGAAGAAGAATGAACCTAAGAAGAACGGAAACGTGCCTGTTATGGGACGTATCACTATTGACGGAATACCAAAATCCTTTAGTACCAAACTGGACATCAACCCCAATAATTGGGATTTAAAGCACGGAAGAGTTTTAGGTAAAAGTGCCCAGGCCCTGGGTACCAATCTCAAATTGGACAATATTCGGGTGCGTATCAACAAGATTTACGATGAT